>CETL01045074.1_pt1 | contig 264757 bp, 206 predicted proteins | sample 356371 | NCBI WGS metagenome assembly CETL01 (sample SAMEA2622518, study PRJEB7988) | marine metagenome | biome: marine biome (ENVO:00000447); feature: surface water layer (ENVO:00002042); material: "saline water (ENVO:00002010), including plankton (ENVO:xxxxxxxx)" | depth 5 m | reverse complement strand
ACACGATGAGTAAAACCGAGGATACATATGCCATAGATCAGCGGACCAAAAACTATTATGCAGCAATCGATGGAGGAGCCACTGAAGCACAGGCACGCGAAAGTTCTTTGGGCAATGGAGCTACCTTCGCCGATGACTCCAAAAGATGGAATGCCGAAGTACAGTACCACGATCAATTTGGTGACCTGGGCGTAGTGGTCGGCTCGCAATGGCAGCGCGACAATGCCAATAGCAACGGAACATACTTGCTGGACAATGGTGGTGAAGACCCCATCATAATTAATCAAATAGGAGTGTATGGCCAATTTGATTACAATTTCACTCCGGAGTTTAAGGCAACGGCTGCATTTCGAGGTGATAACCATGAGATATACGGCTTTAATTTCATTCCAAAGGCAGGTCTGGTATACTCCAAAGACAGAAGTGCTTTTCGTCTTACCTACGGTAAAGGAATTGCCGCTCCGACTATTCTAAATATGTATGGTGATCTCTTCGCAGGCTTGATACTGGGTAATGCAGAAGGATTTACGCTTTCTGATGGCACCAAAGTAGAAAAGCAAAAGGTAGAGCAAATTCAAACTTTCGAAGTAGGCTATAAAGGTGAAGTGGTCGCTAATAAATTCTTTGTGGATGCCAATGCTTACTATAATATCTCAAAAGATTTTCTGTCACCGGTTACAATCGTGGGTGTTGCCACAGAACGCGGTGACACTCCAATGTCCGAAGTTCAATCTGGGTATTCTGTATTTGGAGGATTGGTGGCCACATATGTAAACTTTGGCCAGGTAAATACATATGGATTTGATTTTGGTACAAACTTCTACCTCTCCGATCACATCAACTGGACATTTAACTACTCGTTTTTTGACTATTCCTATGACGAGGATAACCTGGAAGAGAATGACTTCAACGGGGATGGAGTAGTGAACAAACTGGATGTATTGGTCAATGCGCCGAAACACAAATTTGGAACGGGAGTGTACTATCGCAGCAAGAAATTCTTTACCAATGTGTACATCCGTTGGGTACAGGAGTATGATTACTTCTCCAGTTACCAGATTGCTGCTAAAACCCAGGATTTAGTATGGAGAGGCACACCCGTGGTAGAAAATGCCCGTAGCACCGATACATGGAATTATGGCCCGCTGGGAGGCTTTGTTAATGTGGACTTTGGACTTGGTTATCATGTGAATAAAGTCTTCACGGTGTCCGGTCAGGTGACCAACCTGTTTGATTCGGAATTTAGAGAGTTTACTGCAGCTCCTTTTACTGGCAGACTATTTTCCATTGAGTTAAAGGCCAAGCTACCACCCATAGGTAAATAGGTTATCGATTTTTGCATACATTAAATAAAATAGACCGCCTCATGCGGTCTTTTTTTATGGGGCCTTTGCTGATTTCATTTTAGCATAGGGCCTTCATATCTTTAGGGGTAATTCAGTTAATTTAACTCTTGAATTAAGTTTTTTACAGACCCCCATTGTGCTTATTTTACAATAAACTCTCACCCCTATGCGACCTCACCTTATCACCATCACAGGATTATTTCTTTTAATCTTTTTTTCATTTACTTCCTGTAACCCCCCGGAGGAGAAAAAGCAGGATATCCTTTGGTACAACCAGCCAGCGGAAAACTGGAACGAAGCCCTGCCGCTGGGTAATGGCAAAATTGGAGTCATGGTCTTTGGAAACACTTCCAATGAAAGGATCCAGCTCAATGATGACTCGCTCTGGCCAGCAGATGATGAAAGCTGGACGGAGCCCGAGGGCACTATCGAAGACATTGAAAAGATCAGACAACTCTTGTTTGAAGGTAAAAATGACCTGGCCGATGAGATGTTTGTAGCGAAATTTTCCAATAAGGGAATTCTGCGATCGCATCAGACCCTGGGAGACCTGTTCATCAATTTCAAGCATGAGAACGTTACCGATTACAGGAGGGAGTTAAACATCAGTGACGCTACTTCCACGATTTCATACCGAACCAATGGCCACTTGATCACAGAAGAAGTATTTGTTTCACATCCCGCTAAAGCTATAGCCATTGAATTCACTTCTGAGGCTCCCGAAGGACTGAGCGGGAAGATCTTGCTCAGCCGACCAGAGGATAAAGGGTTTCCTACAGCTACATCAATGACGACCGATGACAATTTGCTGGTGATAAAGGGTGAGGTGACCCAACGAGGGGGTCAGTTTAGGTCGGAGCCTTTTCCCATCACCGAGGGTGTCAAATTTGAGACCTGCCTAAAGGTCCAAAATGAGGGTGGCTCGGTGAGTAGGGGTGAAGATTATCTGGAACTGAAAAATGTAAAAAAAGCGACCCTATACCTGGTTTCTAACTCATCCTATTATTTCGATGACTACACCAGGCAGAATCGGGTTGATTTGGAATCCCTCGAGGGTAAAAGTTTGGATGCTTTGAGGACCGAACACATCAATGACTATCAAAAATTCTATAACAGGCTCGATCTGGACCTTGGTGGAAATGCATTGGATTCGCTTCCCACTGATCAGCGCCTCGACAGGATCAAAGAAGGATCTGAGGATATCGGACTGGAAGCTTTGCTCTTCAAGTTTGGTCGGTATCTACTGATCTCATCCTCCAGGGAGGATACCAATCCGGCCAACCTGCAAGGGCTGTGGAATGAACATATAGAGGCACCATGGAATGCGGATTACCACCTGAATATCAATCTGCAGATGAACTACTGGCTGGCGGATGTGGCCAACCTGAGTGAGTTGAATAATCCTTTGTTTGACTATATCGACAGGGTAGTAGAAAGCGGTAAAGTGACAGCCAGAAAGAATTTCGGTAGTGAGGGGTCCTTTTTTCCTCATGCCACTGATTTGTGGGCACCTACCTGGATGCGGGCAGCTACGGCCTATTGGGGTTGTTCTATGGGAGCTGCAGGCTGGATGATGCAGCACTACTGGCAGCATTATGAATATACCCGGGATACGGTGTTCCTCAAAGAGCGGGCATTCCCGGCCATTGAAGAAGTAGCGAAATTCTACAGTGACTGGGTCATTGAAGATCCCAGAGACGGCACGTTGATCTCAGCGCCCAGCACATCGCCTGAGAACCGTTTCATCAATGCAGCGGGTAAGAGAGTGGCTACTTGTTTGGGTAGTGCGATGGACCAGCAGGTGATCGATGAAGTATTTGAAAATTACCTGGCTGCCTGTGAGATCCTGGAGATCGAGAATGATTTCGTCCGAAAGATCAGGCAACAAAAGGAACAGCTTCGGCCAGGGTTTGTGATTGATGAAAACAGGAGGATCCTCGAGTGGGACCGACCTTATGAGGAGCCTGAGCCAGGCCACAGGCACATGTCACATCTGTATGGCTTTCATCCGGGTACGAGTGTTACCATTGGTGAAAATCCTGAAATATTTAAAGCCGTCAGGAATACGCTGGATTTCCGATTGGAGAATGGTGGTGCCGGTCCGGGCTGGAGCAGAGCCTGGTTGATTAATTGCAGCGCCCGTCTGATGGATGGTGAAATGGCCCATGAACATGTCAATCTCCTGCTCAAAAAATCCACAGGCAAAAACCTTTTCAATCTGCATCCACCATTTCAGATAGACGGGAATTTTGGTTTTGTGACTGGGATCGCCGAAATGCTGTTACAAACGCATGAGGATAACATTGTTCGGGTGCTTCCGGCCTTACCTTCCGTGTGGAAAGAAGGTCACATCAAAGGGATCAAAGGAAGAGGTGGTCTTACATTAGATATTTACTGGAGCAACAACCAATTGGACAAAGTGATCATCCAGTCTGACTTTGACAGGGCATTTGATCTGGTAGATCAGGACAAAATAATACAGGTTGAGATGAAAAGGGGAGATACCTATGTGTATGAGCCTGAAAGAGAAACTGCTTAAGTTAACCTGAGTTCTATTTAATAAGACAACAAAACGTCTAAGTGACCAGGTCATTCAGAGACTTAATTTATTGAATTCAAAACGCACAAAACTTCATGACGACTGGGAATAAAATGATATAAAGTTAAGACCACTTTGTCCCTCTCCTGAGGGGGTAAAGGGGGAGGATGAGAAAGACACTTAACTTTATATCATTTGAAGAAAGAGGGCTAGGTTTGGTTACCAACTTAATGGGTTAAAAGCTATTAGCAAAATGTATAATCCTGGCTAAAGGGCTCTGAGTGACGATGGAGGGTATTTTGTTTAGTAGAATGCTAAACTCAGGTAAAAGCTAATTTCCTTTTTGTCGTGTTGCCTCCCTAATCAGTGTGAGATAGCCAGGAATAAGCTGCAAATTCAGTGTCTTCAGGCATTGCCGGATCTCATACCAACAACGGGTGATAAGGGCCTGATTCTCAGCTTTTGTTTGGTTGAGGGAGAGGATTTTTCTGCAAACCTCCAGCGTACTTCTTTGATGCTTGTTGCGGAAGGTGAATTGATTTGAAGACAGCGATTTTTTCAAGACCCGTTTCTTCACTAGCGGCGTTTTGTTGAACATGTATTTGTACTTCCGGGAGGATCTGATCCAGAAGTCGAAGTCCTCGTAGCTCAGGGTCTCGTCGTATCCACCCAGTGCTTCCAGTACCTCTCTTTTCATCATCATAGCAGGTGGATTGATGAAGTACCTTTTGATTAAATCGAGGTAAATATCACCCTGGGGTATATCCTCGTCCAACTCACCATCCTGATTCCGGACATAATGGGTGTTGAGGATTTTGCCCTCCTGATCAATGATAAAGGCATCAGAAAAGTGAACACCATAGGATTGATCCGCCATCTCCAGATCTGCCACACCCATTTCCACCCTGACGGGTAATAACAGGTCGTCGGCAGCCAGGTCTATGAAGTACTTACCCTTTGATTGTGCAAAGGCCAGGTTGAAGGCGGTACAGTTACCTACATTCTGCTCCAGGGTAATGAAAATTATTTCCGGATGATCTTTTAGAAAACTTTCAATCTCAGTACGGCTGCCATCTGTACTGGCGTCATCCACCACGATTATTTCAATGTTTGGGTAGGTTTGTGTGATGGCCGATTGCAAAGCGGCTTTAACAAACTCCTTTTGGTTATAGCAGAGACAAACAATAGTGACAAGTGGCAGAGAATCCATAATTCTACCCTAAAGCAAGTAGTTAAAAGTAAAATGAAGCTTCAAATTAGATAATTAGCTTAAACTTGGAGCAAAATCCTATTGTCAGTAGATGAAGATTTTTATCATACCATCCTGGTACCCGTCGGAGGTCTATCCCTCATCGGGGATTTTCTTCAAAGAACAAGCAATTCGGCTGGCTGAATTGAAGCCTGACTGGGAGATTGGTCTGAGCTTATGGGGATCTCATGAGCCCAGGTTATGGATACAACCCAAAAAACCATTCAGCGCGCTCATTAAGCTAAGTTCAAGGCTACCTGCAAAGAAGTATCAACAAATACTTTCCCCTAACTGCATAGAATTTTTTACTCCGGCTTTCACCTGGAACAGGCATATCAAAAGTGGAAACTTAAAAGGCATACTGGAGGCCCAGGAAAATAATTTGCGATTGTTTACTGAGTACTATGGAAAACCTGACGTGATTCATGCTCAGGTTTCGTTTCCAGCAGGATACCTTGCCATGCGTCTTTCTCAACAGCACGGTATACCCTTTGTGATCACCGAGCACATGAGTCCTTTTCCAATGCCTTCACTTAGGTCAGCAATGAAAAGGTATTTGTTGCCTGCTCTACAGCAAGCAAACCTTGTTTTGGCAGTTAGTAAAGGTCTTCAGGATCAAATGAATGCACATGGGATTCAGTCAGAACTGATAAACAATTTCATTGATCAAAAGACTTTTTGCTTTCATCCCACCAGGGAAAACACGTTTACCTTTCTGGCTATGGGCAGACTGGAACAGCAAAAGGGCTATGAACTATTGCTCAAGGCAGCAAAGGTGTTGGTAGATAAAAAAGTAGATTTTCGGTTGAGAATTGGTGGCAGTGGGTCACTTGAAAAGTCTTTCCAATGGCAATGCAAACGTCTTGGTTTAAGCGATCATGTGATTTGGTTGGGAGAGTTGACCAGGGAAGAAGTGAAGCGGGAGCTGGAGAGAAGTCATTGTCTGGTCAATACCAGTCATCATGAAAATCAACCGGTGGCTATGTTGGAAGCACTGGCTGTGGGTCGACCAGTTCTTACCACAGCATGGGTGGGGAGCGGTGATTTGATTGTTGATGATGCACTGGGTAAGACAATCGATACCCGTAACCCCGGACAATTTGCTGAAGCGATGATCGAAATGATCAGCCACCCTTATGATCATCAAAGGATCGCTACCTTGTTTGAAAAGCACTTTGGTGCGCATAATACCATCCATCTGCTGGAAGAAAAATTCAGGAGAGTACTTGGCTAAATAAGTCCTTGATAATTGGGTAATCCGTCATCTTTATAAAGCGAGATTCCAAAATCATTGAGAATTCTGCTGATGTTATCTTTTTGTGTTCCGGTGAGGTGTCTTTGCCAGGCATCCAATTGATCCCGACCTGTAATAGCTTTCAGTGAGTGTTGATAAGTAGAAGCGCTTGGCTTTAGCTGAAGATCAAAAATCTCCGGAGGGACAGGTTTCTTGAGGTGGCTGAATATTCTGTTTATTTCTTGCTCATAGTTGAGCAATAAGTCTTCGTAAAACACAATCAGGAACGATTCTTCCTTGTTTTTCTCAAAACCTTCTTTGATGTTGAGGCACCATAGAAATGTGTAATACTCCTCCGGTGTTTTAATGGACCGGTAGATGCTTTCATACTGAAGGTAGACCTCATTGTATCTGAATGCGGGTACACTGATTTCCTCCGGGATACTCAGTTTTTGTGACAGCTCATGTTGTAAGATTGAGCCAATGCAGGCATACGGATTACGAATCAGGAAAAGTGGGGAGACCTGAAAGTTCTTGAGTAACCAGGATGAGAGGAGCATGCCATAGTTGAATTTTACCAGGAATACCTCCGCCTTATCCAGCCGCTGAAGTCCATAATCATCATACAATCCAATAGATACAGCCTGGCCTGTTAGTAACCTGGTCATCATCGATTTCAGGTCTTCGTCTTCTGTATCTTTAGGAATGGGCTGAAAAAAATAGAAATCCTTTTCGGCTACTTCCCTAAATTTTCTTGTGGAGAAATCAGGCAATTCAATAGGTGACCCGATATGATTTCTCTGCAGGGGTTCATCAAACAGGCATGAATTGGGGATGGTCAAAAGAAGCTCTGACAACCAGGTGGAGCCGCTTCTTGGAAAGCTGAAAAGCGCAATTGTATTGTTTTGATTGATCTGCCTGTCACTGTTTCTTTTATTGAATGGATAGACATACCGATGAAGGTAATACCTGTCACAAGCTTTCGAAATGTACCTCCCGATCAAATTCATTGATACAATGATATAAATTTGGCTCCATATGGATCAAAAGATAGGAATCGCTTTCTGTTGCGAAAGGGGTGAGCTGGAGCGAATCACCATGGTCATGGTGAAGTCCTTGCTTCAATTCGGTGAACTCTCGGATCAGGTAAAGCTTTTCTGTTTTTGTCCGCGACCCTTGTTCAAGCCGGCTGTAGGTACTTTGAATGAGTTTCGAAGTTTGGGCATCTCTGTAATTGATCAACCACTAAATATTAGATATTCATTTTATCCTCTGATGAATAAGGTAGTGGTCCTAAAGTACCTGGAGGAAAATACAACATTAGATCGGTTGATTTTTCTTGATAGCGATCTGATCATTCTGAACAAAGTATTGCATAAAGAGCTGATAGATCATGAAGTGTCTTTACAATCGGAATTCGTTGAATTAATTACAGCAAGCCAGAGTGATGACCCATACTATCCTTTTTGGTTGAGGCTTTATCAATTATTTGGGATCCAGAAGTTCAGTTTCACAAATATTTTTGTTTCCGGAAAAAGGGTATTTGCTTACTGGAATTCAGGGCTCATAAGCTACAGGAGGGAATTACATATTGCATCCAGATGGCATGAAAACTTAGCCCTTTGTTTTAGTCACTATCATTGGAGAAAGTTGGAGTATTACTTCCTGGAACAAACCACTTTGGCTGTTACCCTTCAACAAATGAAACTGCAGGTCCATAGATTAGATCCAGGCTTCAATTATCCTATCTGTTCCCATGATGAGATCCACAAAGAGAATAAGGTTACGCAGTTTGACCAGCTACATATCATTCATTATTTAAGATTTGCTGACAAGTCCATCGGCAACCTTAAAAAAATCGAGCAGGTAAATGAGAAAGTTAAATGGACGGAGCGGATGTTTAAATCCTATAAGCTTATCAATGAAGGTTTTATCCGAAAGATTAGTGATTTCTATTATGCCTTCAGACAATCAAACCTTCAAAAAATCATTTATTTCTATCATCGGTTCTCAGGAAAGATCAAATGATCAGTCAAGATCCTTCTCATAAACCAGTGAAGCCGTCTCTTTGGCACCCATTCGTTTCTTAAAAGCGTACAACCCACTTTGCTTTTTCCCATCAATGGACGACAATCCCAGGTCCAGGAGTTTGGCTCCTTTTGATGTCAGACTTTCCATCAGCGAGACCATCAGCAGTACCATCGGACTTTTGGATTTATGGTCCGGATGCGTGGCAGGGAGATAGTAATAGTAGATATCCGGAAGTGGTTTTGAAACCACACAAGCCGCCAGTATTTCATTGTTTCTGCGGATGCTATAAAGATCATAGCTTGCAGGGAATGTCGTAAACAGACTTTTGAGTTTATCCAATGTGATGTTTACCGTAAGACCAACATCGGATCTGCAATAGGCTATAAAAGCATGGATTTCTTCAAGTGATGAAACAGGATCATGCGAAAAAAGCAGTCCTTCCTTTTCAGCATTCTTTAATTTCCTGAATTCCATCTTGTGCAGGTTTTCTTCAGGGTGATCTGTCAGGGGAATATATTGGTTGACATCTTGTGTCTTGTGTGTATAGCCAGCGCTCTCCAGCCAATCATGACTGACAAACCCATCATAATATGCTGGTGGTTGTCTGAGAATAACCTTTTTGATGTTTTCCTGTTTTAATTTCTGAGTTATTTGACTTTCAAATGCCAGAAATAGATTTAGGTTGGCTGAGTTTTTGAGGAAAAAGGATCCAAAAGGACTTTGTCTGAAGCTGTAACCGACCTCATTTTTTTGGGTAATAACCGTGTGGAAATGTTCGTTTTTGAAGACAAGAATCTGGTCATTTTGAATAGCTATATACTCATCATGGAAGTATATTGGAAGAAATTCTTTGTATTCACCCAGGGTGATGGGACTCATCCTTTTAATCGTTGATTGTGTCCCTTAAATTTAACGGTGAATGTTCAGAGGACTTGGATGTTTTCCCTGATAAATTGAACTAAACCTTATGTTAACAGAATTTGCGTAAATACTTATTCATACTTTTCATCAGCTATTCCCACTTTTCTGTTGCTCAGCTATTCAATGATCACAGCAAGCTGGCTCTTGTAAAACGAACGGTAGATTATATCTATAATGTAGAGGAGGATTCAGTGCTGTTGTATATCGATTCTGTTGAACTTCAATTGCCCAACCACCCGGTAGTGCCTATGCTGAGGGGGATGAAAATCCTGTGGGAAAACATTCCCCTGGTCACTGTCGATTCCATTTTCAGGAGGTTTAAGCATGAGATGAACGAAGTGATCAGGCTGTCCGGGAGAATGGATGGAGGACGTCAGGAACACCCTGAAGCCATCTTTTTTGAAATGGCAGCCAGGGGCTTACTGGCCGAATATTACGCCGACGATGATCAGTATATGAAGGCAGTGAGTGAGGCTTCCAAGACTTATCACCTCTTAAAAATGGGATTTGACCTCCAGCATGAGGTTCCTGAATTTTTATTCACTTCAGGCCTTTATAATTATTTCAGGGAAAAATATCCTGAAAAATATCCTGTCTACCGATCCTTTGTCTGGCTTTTCAGGAGTGGCGATATCGAAAAAGGCCTAGAACAACTACAAAAGGCTTGTGAAGTCACAGTGATAAGCAGGGTAGAGGCCAATGTATACCTGGCCTATATTTATTTACGGTATGAGTATAAGCCACTGAAAGCACAAAAATATCTGGTAAACCTTCAAAGGCAATACCCCAACAACCTGTACATTAATGCCAAATTGTTGGAATCCTATGCGGATGGGAGGAATTTTGAAAAGATAAGCCTTCCTATCATTGATCGGTTATTGGCTAGCGATCGCCCGTACTATCAACTGGCCGGAAAGACATTCCAGGGCCTTTATCAGGAAAAAATACTGAAAGATCATGAGGCCGCACTTAAACTCTACAAGGAAGCCATCAGCTCGGGATCCATTATCCTGGGACATGGTGAATATTACAGAAGCCTGACCTACCTTGGAATGGGCAGGATTTATTATGCTAAGGGGGACTATAGAAATGCGGAATATCATCTCAAGAAATCACTTGAGAATTCGCCGACACAGGTCATCGAAGAGGAGGTAGAAAGTTTATTGGAACTGATATAAATGGATAAGTTTCAAACCATTCAAGGGCCTGCCGAGGGACTTTATAAGGAAAAGGGAAGCAAGTTTCTGGCTTTTGCCTATCCTGTATCTGATGCAGAGACCATCCGTAAAATCCTGGAGGAGATTAAGAAAAAGTATCATGATGCCCGACATCATTGCTATGCCTATATAATGGGTATGCAGGACCAGGTTTTCAAGGCAAACGATGATGGAGAACCCAATCATTCGGCAGGAGATCCTATTTTGGGACAGATCAGGGCATTCGGGCTGACGAATGTTTTGGTGGTGGTTGTTCGGTATTTCGGAGGGATCAAGCTGGGCGTTGGAGGACTTGTCACAGCTTATAAAACAGCTGCAGAGGATGCATTAATGCAGGCAAAGACCATGGAAATTTATCCGACTGAAAGCTTTTCCCTACAATTTCCCTATGAACTTACAGGTGAGATGGAAAGTCTGTTCAATGACTTTCAGATAGATTTTAAGGAAAAATCGTTTACGGAAAATTGTCGTTTTTCGGGAGAAATAAGGGTGATAGACCAAAATGCTTTTAGGCAGAGACTGGAAAAGATCTATGGGGTAGAGTTTTCTTTTATGGAGTCATGAAGCCTCCACAAAACCTCTTTGTAGCAAGCTGTCATACATCTTCATGCAAATCCAGGCATCGGTAGCTGCATATCTTTTCTGTGCAGGAGTGAGCTTATGATTCTCCCAATTTGATGTCTGTTGATTCTTGGAAATCCTTCTTTCAAGGAAAATTCCCGTTAGGCTTTTGATTCCTATCTGATTGATGCCCAAATCCTTGGCAATGTTGTTTAGGTCAATAAAGCCAGCCGGTCTAAAGGGTCTTAATTTTTTCAGGTCTTTCAGGTCATCCCTAAGGCTGATGCCAATTTTGCGGATATTCTCATTTTCCATGATCTTCTTCAACCTGTCAGGGATTCCGAATCTATTAATCCTTAACAGGAATGCCTCATCCAGGGTAGAAAACTGTATCAATGCCGTGTGATTATACGCTCCTTTGGTAAAGGTTGGCTTGGTCTCCGTGTCAAACCCAAGAATGGATTCCCGGCTAATGATATCCAGAGACCTGTCTAAATCTTCAGGTTTTTCAATGACACGAATTTCCCCCTCAAACCTTATGAGTGGTAATTGTAGTAAGTCTGATTTTTCAATTTGGTCAGGAAACATCCGTTGTAGAAGTAGTCAGTCTTTTGATTTTGTAACCAATTATACCAAAAAATATGGTCATAAGAGGACTTAGGATATTAAAAAAACAATATGGGGCAAAGACAAATGGAGAAACGCCCAGCACTCCCATGTGGTAGGCTCCACAGGTATTCCAGGGCACAAGTACTGAAGTGACTGTCCCGGAATCCTCTAGTGTCCGGCTTAAATTTTCAGGAGCGAGTCCTTTTTCTTCGAAGATCTTATGATACATCCTTCCCGGAACCACGATGGCCAGATACTGGTCAGAGGCCGTGATATTGAAGAATATACAGGTTCCTACGGTAGAGGCAAATAACCCACCTATGGATTTTACCCGGTTGATGATGGCCTGGGCGATCACCTGCAACATGTGTGTCTTTTCCATTGCCCCTCCGAAGATCATGGCCGAAAGGATCAACCAGATCGTGCCCAGCATTCCGGCCATCCCACCGGAGCCCAGCAAATCACTCACCACAGGCATCGAAGTTTCGAAAGAAAGGTCGCCATACAGCGAAATCATACTGCCAGCAAACAACCCGGCCCAATCATTTGAGCCACCTGCTTCGGCAACGAGGTCCCTTTGATAAATAATGGCAAAAACAATTCCTAATAAGCTGCCTGCAACCAGTACGGGTAATGCCGGGATCCTTCTGGCGATCATGATCACTACCAAGACGGGCACAATGAATAGCCACCCGGAAATGTGGAATTTATCAGTCAGGGCTTGTTGCATAAGCTGAATTTGACCTGCGGATTGGTCGGCACCATTATAAAAACCCATTACCAGGAAGATGATCAATGCTATACTAATTGATGGAAATGTTGTGATGGTCATGTACCTGATGTGTGTAAATAGGTCTGTTCCGGCTACAGCAGGTGCCAGGTTTGTGGTATCCGAAAGTGGTGACATTTTGTCTCCAAAATAGGCGCCTGAGATGATGGCTCCCGCTATCGCTCCTTCGTGGATCCCCAAAGTCTTTCCAATACCCATCAGGGCGATCCCTACAGTAGCTGCCGTAGTCCATGAGCTTCCGGTGGCGACAGAAACGATGGCACAAACCAAACATGCCGCGAAGAGAAAAATTCCGGGGTTTAAAAGGTCCAGACCATAATAGATCATGGCAGGAACGATTCCGCTGATCATCCAGGATCCGGACAGCGCTCCAATCACAAACAAGATCAGGATACTTGGCATGGCGGTATTGATACTTTTGACCATCCCATCCTGAATTTCAGACCACGTGTATCCCAGGCGAACACCAATAATAGCAGTAACCGCAGCAGAGAGCATGAGGATGATCTGGTTGGAGCCGGATGGTCCATCATCACCAAAAATGGAAACGCTGACAGAGAGAGAAAGTATTAAGAAAATGACAGGAATAAGGGCTACTATTAATCCAGGCGCACGTTTTTCTGTCATTTTATTGAATTTCGTTAAACGGAAAAATAAATGATTTTTATTAAAAATAGGTTTTTATGATCAATTCAGCGAGCTCTTCTCCTACCATGCTACCTATGGCTACGCCCATACCACCAAGACGAACTCCCGCAAAAAGATGATGATCAACCTGCTGAATGACAGGAGCTTTCGTGTCTCCAAAGGCCATGATACCTGACCATTCCATTTCTATTTCATATGATTGATCAGGTAAAATAAGATTTTCAAGGTCATGGATCAGTCTTTTCCTGATCTTCGGATTGATACCAAATTCCACCGTGGACTCTGTCTCGTAATCAAGGTTTCTTCCCCCTCCGAAGAGGAGTTTTTGCTCAAAGTGTCTGAAATAATAATAGCCCCGGTCGTAATGAAATGTGCCTGTGTAATGAATCGGCCTTTCTGGTTTAATAAGCATCACCATTCCACGGCCAGGTTTGAGGTCAATATTTTGCAGCAGATTACCGGAGAAAGCATTAGTGCAGACTGCTATGGCATTTGATTCGAAAGTGAATGTATCTGTGTGCACAGCTCCTGAAGATGAATCAATAGATACTACGGGCGTTCCGGTGATGATCCTGATCCCCAATGATTGACAATAGCTCCATAGGGCATTCATCATTTTTCCTGTATGGATGGCACCTTCGTATTTATTAAATACCAGGTGTTTGATATGCCTGAATCCAAGAGATTTTAATTCCTCAGTGCACGGCATAAAGACCTCATGGCCAACGATATCTTTCAACAGGTGGTTAAGTCGTGGGATCACCGCATCTTCCAGTGGATCAGACGCTCTGAATAGCTCATAACCACCACAAGGTTCAAAACCAATTTCATTGGCACCCAGGCGATCTCTTGTCTTCTGCAAACCCAACCAGCGCTTTTCCACCAGCTTTTGCATCCCATCTTCACCCAGGTGATCAATATCTTCGAGCAATTCGGATGTGCTTCCAAAACAGGCAAATCCAGCATTTCTGGTACTGGCACCAGCTGGCAAAGTACCTTTTTCGAGCACGAGAATGTTTAGCTGTGGTGACCGTTCCTTTAAAGATGCAGCAGTCGACAATCCCGTGATACCAGCACCAACAACTATGACATCATAGTTGAGTAAGGATTCCTTTTCCCAGATACTGATCATTTAGCAAGGGTTTCGCTAATGATTTTTGCGGTTTTTTCCCAGGTGAGACTTTTGGCTTTTTTCAGACATGCGTTCACTACCTCGCTCCTGTAATCTTTATCTTCAATGAGTCGTTCTGCCAGAGCCGTGCTGTTGTAAATATCCCACCTGTCAGCCTGTGGCAACTCCGGTATGAATTCCGAAAGGCCGGAGCCAGGGGAGGAGATCACAGGCACTTCCTGGAGAATGGCTTCGAGCATCACAAGACCAAATGGCTCTGCATTAGATGGAGCGATCAGCAAATCAAGCTGACTCATCACTTCCAACACCTTTTGATGGCTTAGGAAGCCAGGAAATTTTAGCCGATCTGACAGGTTTAACGCCCGGCATTTTTGTACCAGATCGTGGTATAAATAACCATCACCGATCATGATGAATTCATAGTCTTTTCCCCTTGAAGTGAGCTCCCGGGCAATGTCAATAAATGTACCCGGACTTTTCTGATCAGTAAATCTTCCGACAAATGCCAGGGTAGGTTTTTTCTTTTTACCCGTTGCTTTTTTAAAGGTGATCAACGGACCGGCATTGGGTGTCACAGTGATCTTTCCTTTTTTGACTTTGTATTTTTCAATGATTGTTTTTCGGGTCTGATTGCTGACTGCAAATACGTAATCAGCGGTGTTTATCCCTTTGCCCTCCTCATGTATAACAGTAGGGTTCGTGTAAACACCATTGCGTTCATACTCAGTGCTATGCACATGCACCGCCACAGGCATACCCAATATCTCTTTGACCATCCGGCCGGCTTTGAATGTGGGCCAATCATGGCAGTATACAAGATCCATCTTCTTTTCAGCAGCATACTGAACCGCCAGGAGGGCATACTTTCCGGTTTCATTAAGCAGTCCTTCATCATATTTCCCGGTGAGCGTGATCTCAGATCCTTCAGGTAGGCTCCCCTGCTTTTCTTTGGTTACCCTGGTGGTCAGTTTTTTGTAGATTTTGGGCGGCATGTAAGCAATCACCTGGGAGCCGAGCTCCACATCTTCAATTTCATCAACTGTTTCCCGGGTCTTGATCCAGAAATTTGGATCCACGCTCATGCCGGAGGCGTCCACAAGTTTGACCAGTTTACTCTGCTGCTTTTTATCTTTTTTAGGAAGTAAAAAAGTAACCTGATGACCCTGTTGGGTAAGAGATTCAGCCACTCCATGACTGGCTATGCCAAGTCCACCAGTGATCGAGGGAGGGAACTCCCATCCAAGCATAAGTATCTTCATTAATTTGACGTTTGCACGTTGATGAATTGGGTACTCAAATTAATACGATAGCGTAACTAATCCTAAAAGACGGGGACATTCGACAAAAGAATTTACCAATCAATTACTGATCCATCATCCGGGTCGAATACAGGTGGGTACTCTCTCGGTTCACCTACTTCATCCATCAACTTGTTTTCATCTATCGTAATGCCCAACCCCGGGTCGGTAGGGATAGGTCTGTAGCCATCTACTACAGGAGGAAGGGGTTTGGCTAATAGCTCATGTTCCCGGTCTCCCCGTTCCTGAACCATAAAATTAGGGATACAGGCTGCTACCTGGAGGCTAGCGGCTAAAGAGCAGGGACCATTTGGGTTGTGAGGAGCAATAGGTGCATAGTAGGCTTCAGCCATCCCTGCAATCAACCTCAATTCAGTGATCCCCCCGGCATAGTTCACATCAGGTTGCAATATCATCGCTGCATTTTTCTCCAGGATCTCCCTGAATCCCCATTTGGTAAAAATTCGCTCACCCGTTGCAATGGGTATGTGGGTCTTCTTAGCCAGCTCTGCCATCACGTCTACATTTAATGGCTGGATGATTTCCTCATAAAACCAGGGCTGCAGTGGCTCAAGGGCTTTGATAAGTAGGCTGGCAGTAGTTGGCTGCACTGCCCCATGGAAATCAAGCCCGATATCCACCCCCGGATATTGCTTTTGAAGCGCTGCAAATCTTTCTACCACTTCGCCAACAAACATTTTTCCTTCCGTATACTTAAAGGCTTTTCTGCTTGCCTGCGGTCCCACTTTCATCGCCTTTACCCCCGTCTTTTCATTCGGTGTACCATACACAAAAGCCCGTTCACGCGTTGGCCCACCGAGTAATTTATAGACAGGCACGCCATAGCATTTTCCTGTGATGTCCCATAAAGCCTGATCGATACCGGAAAGAATGGCTGTTTTGATCGGGCCTCCCTTGTAAAAGGCGCCCCGGTGAATCGCCTGCCAGTGATGAACAACAGGTCTTGGATCTTTACCAATCAAATAATCTGCCACCTCCATGGCTCCTGCTGCACACGCTTTTGCATCGTCTTTGAGCATTTCTCCCCATCCCACAATTCCCGCATCGGTAGATATTTTCACAAATACCCAGGAATTTTTCAAGACAAAAGTCTCCAGCTTAGTGATCTTAATTTTGTCATTGGGGTCGATTGGACCTCCTTTTTTAAGGTCTTCTTTGGGCTCTCCTTTCAGAGCGTTTAGTCCGAATGCACCGGCTACCAACGAGGTGGTGGTGTTTCTGAAAAACTTTCTTCTTGATTTAGTGAAATTCATTTTGGGTTAGGGGTTAGCATTTAAAAAAAATGAAGATAACCATTAAATGTGAATAAAATAATGGTTTTGGTGGTGGACAAACCATTTACCAGCGTGATTTGGTAAACATCAATAACCTGCTGCCTGACCATCTTTCCGGCTTTCGGAAGCTCCACGATAAACCTTGTTTTCTTTGTCCCACATGATCGCCTGGTATCCTCCGTAGGCACCACGTTCAAATCCTACTTCATGGCCTTTGGACATAAGGCCTCTGATGGTTTCATAACTGATACCGGATTCCACCCGGATCATTCCTGTTTTTTCTGCGGGCAGACCAGTAGGAGTAGGAGATCCCGTATGGTCCCAGCGGGGAGCGTCTCCGGCTTCCTGCAGGTTCATTCCAAAGTCAATCAGGTTCATCACAATCTGCGTGTGTCCCTGTGGTTGAAAGTCACCACCCATCACACCAAAGCTTACAAAGGGCTCACCATCTTTGGTAATAAAAGCAGGTATGATTGTATGAAAAGGTCGCTTTGCAGGAGCATAGGTGTTGGCCTGGCCAGGAGTGAGGCTAAAAAGCTCTCCTCTGTCCTGCAGCATAAAGCCTAATCCGGGAGGTACCATGCCGGAGCCCATGCCCCGGTAATTACTTTGGATCAGTGAAACCATATTGCCATGCTTATCCGCTGTGGTCATATAAATGGTTTCACCCACACTGATCTCTCCAGCCTCATAAATTCCTGCCCTGGAGCCAATGCGTTCACTGCGTTTCCTGGCATAGCTATCTGCAAGCAGTTCTATCACCGGAACTTTAGCGAAATCCATGTCTGCATAATATTTAGCCCGGTCCTGAAAGGCCAACTTCTTGGCTTCGGTAAAAAGGTGTAAATGCTCGGTGCTCCCAAAGGGTATTTCAGAAAAATCAAATTCTTCCAGGATCTGAAGCATCTGGAGTGCCGCAATTCCCTGTCCATTGGGAGGTAGCTCCCATACATCATATCCTCTGTAATTTATGGATACGGGTTCTACCCATTCGGATTGGTGTGAGGCCAGGTCTTCTTTCGAAAGGAAACCTCCATTGGCTTTTATGAAGTCTGAGATGATACCCGCAATTTCTCCTTTATAAAAAGCATCCCGACCTCCTTTGGCAATCTTGCGATAAGTACTAGCCAGCATCGGGTTTTTGAAGATTTCACCTTCACCTGGCATCCTTCCTCCATTGGGATCCATGTAGGTTTCTTTGATATTTGGATAATGCTTCTCCAGCCTGTTTACAGAACCTTGCATCCCACTTCCTATCACTTGCGTCAATGGAAACCCATTTTCTGCATATTCAATGGCAGGAGCCAACAAGGTTTCTATTTTCATCGAACCAAATTTTTTGTGAAGCTCAAACCAACCATCCACAGCTCCGGGAACACTCACCGGAAGGGGTCCGTAGCTGGGGATTTCCTTCAACCCTTGTTTTTGAAAATATTCAAGCGTCAGGCTTTTGGGGGATCTGCCGCTGGCATTGAGCCCATAGAGCTTTTTGGATTTGGCATCCCAAACAATGGCAAACAGATCGCCGCCGATACCGCAACCTGTAGGCTCCATCAGGCCCAGTGCCGCATTTGCCGCGATGGCAGCATCGATGGCATTGCCTCCCTTTTTGAGTACGTCTAAGCCAATTTGTGTCGCCAGCGGATGGCTGGTGGCTACCATGCCATTTTGGGCAAGTACTTCAGATCGGGTGGCAAACAGTTCACCGGAAATGCGGTCCTGAGCAATGGTGATGATTGAAATAAATAGGGTACACAGGGTAAGTAGTTTCTTTTGCATGGGTATTGGCTTGTTAAGATGCTATCGTAAGATAAAATAATCTCCTGGGAATTGTAAAGAGCATTCCAATGCAAAGAGAGATACTGGTTTAAAATTGACATGATCCAAATTTTATTATGGACTGCTTGGAAATTTCATTTAGATATTATTTACTTTGTAATTCAAAGTACTTTTCATGAATCAAAATAAATATTTACGAGACCTGCAGGATATCAAGGACATCATGAGCAGGTCTTCTCGATTTATTTCACTGAGTGGCCTTTCCGGGATATTTGCTGGCCTTTTTGCGTTGGGAGGAGCATACGCTGCCTATCAGACCGTGTACTCGGGCCAGGATTATCTAAACCATAGGTATGCGGTGATCACCAGGGAAAGTCTTATGACACTCCTGATCATTGCACTTGTCACGTTGGCTTTGTCTATCGGGGCAGGGATTTTTTTCACGTCAAGGGAAACCAGGAAGCAAAATGAGAAAGTATGGGATCATCAAACCAGGCGGCTGCTCATCAACCTTGCCATTCCGCTTGTGACCGGAGGGATCGTCTGTCTGATATTGCTTTTAAAGGGATTTGTTGGGATTATTGCGCCTCTGACCCTGATTTTTTACGGGCTAGCACTGGTAAATGCAAGTAAGTATACCCTGAATGAGGTTCGAAGTTTAGGCATCATTGAAATAGTGCTGGGATTGATTTCCCTGCAATTTATTGGGTATGGTTTGCTGGTTTGGGCAATTGGGTTTGGAGTCATGCACATTGTCTATGGCACCATGATGCAGTTAAAGTATAAATCGTGAAGCACCTTCTTAAGGATTTAAATAAGGCTTTTGAAAACAAAGTTCGCCTCGGCATTATGTCTGCTTTGGTGGTCAATGATTACCTGGATTTCAATGCATTAAAGGAGTTGTTGGAAGTGACGGATGGAAACCTGGCCAGTCATCTGAAATCGCTTGAGAAGAGCAAATATGTGACTTTCAAAAAGGAGTTTCGGGATAGGAAGCCAAATACAAGATACTCTGTGACTAAAGAAGGCAGGAGTGCTTTTGTAAAGCACATCAAGGCGATAGAACAATTACTCAAATAATTTTTTTAACTAAACACTTTGAAATGCAAAGTACTTTTAAACACCAATAATTATGAATATGGAAAATCCAATTGAAAGACTCAATAGCTGGATGAGAAATTCGGTTATGCTAAAACTGATCACCATAATGATCCTGACTTTGTTGCTCCTGATCCCTGCTTCGATGATTGAATCAACTATTCGGGAAAGGGAAGGACTCAATATGGAAGCCATCGAAGAGGTGAGTTCTATCTGGGCCAGACAGCAGCAAGTGAATGGTCCGATTTTGGCCATCCCAGTGATTTATGAATACAAAGAGGAGGAAAAAATCAAGACCTTAACAAAGCACCTGTTCATTCTTCCTGAAAATCTAGTGGTTGAAGGATCAATTAGTCCCGAAAAGCTTCACCGTGGGATTTACGAGATAGTTGTTTATAAGTCCTCGATGAATATAGGAGGAAGTTTTAGACTTGATCAGGAGATAGACCAAACGAATTTGAAGGAGATTCAGTTTGGAAAAGCATTCCTTACCATTGGGATCTCGGACATGCGAGGTATTAAAAACGATATTGATTTTCGCTGGGGAGGGAAGCAACTTGGTGTTGAACCAGGTTCCAGAATCAGTCATATGATCCATTCCGGAGTGACCATCAATGTGCCTGACCTGACCCCTCAGATGGGTTCAGAAGTTGATTTTACATTTGAATTGGATTTACATGGTAGCCAAAACCTGTCTTTTGTCCCCATAGGAAGCAAAACGGATGTGAAAATTGAATCCGAATGGTCTTCACCCAGCTTCAATGGCAACTTTTTGCCAGCTACACGGGAGGTAACAGATGAAGGATTTAATGCTTATTGGTCTATCCTTGAGTTAAACCGTAATTATCCTCAATCCTGGGTTGGACCGGACCAGTCCCATGTTTTGGAATCCTCTGCATTTGGTGTGGATTTATTACTTCCCCTGGATGATTATCAAAAATCCATGCGATCTGCTAAATATGCCATCATGACCATCGCATTGACTTTCCTGATGTTTTTTCTGGTAGAGATTATCACTAAAAGAAAGATCCACCCTTTTCAGTATATATTGGTGGGTCTTGCATTGTGCTTGTTTTATATACTACTGGTTTCCATTTCTGAACAGTTGAATTTCAACCTGGCATACCTGATCTCGATGTTGGCCATTGTGTCTATGATTGTGCTTTACTCTTTGAGCATGTTTAAGAAGCAAATCCTTTCCATGGTGTTGGTTGCAGTGCTTTTAGGGATTTATGGATTTCTTTTTGTGACCCTTCAGCTTGCTGATTATGCTTTGCTGATGGGTAGTGTCGGGCTGACATTGATCCTGGCGGCAACGATGTATTTCACCAGAAATATTGACTGGTACAGGCTCAATAGAGAGTAGCGTTTTCAGATCACTCCTTCAAAATGTTGATGGAGTGATCAATTATTTGCACAGAGTTGTCTCCCTTTTCCTATCTTTATTATGCCAACTTTAACCCGGATGCCATGAGTAAGTATTTATTGATCCTTCTTGTCCTATTTTTTGCCTGTCAAAGCCCTCAAAAGAAAGCTGCTGAGGAAGGACAATCAAATTCCGCTGAACCATTATTTAAAGTGCCACTGGGAGTTCAGGCCTATACTTTTCGGAATAGCTTTCCGCAGGGTGTGGAAGCCACATTAGACTCCATTGCCAATTTGGGTATTGTAGAGCTGGAGGGCGGGCCGGTCGGAGATTATACACCGGAGGAGTTCCGGAAATTGTGTGAGGATCGGGGGATTACCATACCAAGCACTGGAGCAGGATATCAAGAGTTGGTCGATAATCCTCAGGCAGTGGCTGATAAAGCCAAAGCTTTGGGAGCCAGTTTTGTGATGTGTGCCTGGATCCCGCATGACCGGGGTGCATTCAATCTGGACAATGCGAAAGAGGCAGTCAGTGTATTCAACAAGGCTGGTAAGGTGCTTAAAGAGAATGGAGTCACGTTTACCTACCATGTCCATGGCTATGAGTTTCAGCCTCATGAAAGCGGAACCCTGATGAATTATCTTATCGAGGAGACCAATCCGGAATATGTATCCTTTGAGATGGACATTCTATGGACACATTTCGGAGGAGGAGATCCTGTGGCTCTGCTTAAACAATACGGGGATCGCTGGAAACTTCTTCATGTGAAAGACCTGAGAAAAGGGACTCCAAAAGACCTGACCGGGGGTACATCGATTGAAAATGATGTGGTATTAGGTCAGGGTGAACTGGATATTCCCAATATCCTGAAAGCATCCAATGAGATAGGCATCAAGCACATGTTTATAGAGGATGAAAGCCCACAACCCATGGTGCAGGTACCCCAAAGTATTGCTTATTTGAAGAGCTTAACATACTGATCGCATTCAGTTGTCTATTAGGCATATTACCTAAAGCCATTAGAATAAAGCGTATTTTTCTGATTTCAGGTAATTGCTGATGTATTTGGGTGTTGATATTTCTCATCTTTGAGGTATAAACCACTAAATACGGAAAGAATGGAAAAGCGTAGAATTAAAACCAGAATGGTTAAACTTCAGTTTGCAATCATCACTTTTGTCAACCTATTGTTTGTATTGGCCCTGATGTAATGGGGTCTTTAAGACACCCGCTTAAAACGATTAGCGGGTACCCCCTTGTATTTCCCTTTTGTATCATATACAAATAATGACCCAGCCAGGGGTTCTTTACTCAAGGCTTCATTACTTAGTCCTTTTCTGGCACAGGTGATATACAGTTGATCCAGCTTTTCACCACCAAAAGCACAGGAAGTAACCTGACTCACCGGCATTTTAACCGAGAATAACTTTTCGCCAGTTTCAGGGTCCCATCGGGCAACCTGGTATCCACCCCAGTGTGCAATCCATAGTTTATTTTCGTTGTCTATAGTCATTCCGTCAGGAAACCCTTCGGATTCAGAAATGGTCACCGCTACTCTTTTATTTGTTATTGAGCCCGTTGAATTGTCAAAGTCAAATGCCCACACCTCCTTTGTTGGGGTGTCGATGTAGTACATGGTTTTTTTATCTGTGGTCCATACTAATCCATTAGAGATGCTGATATTATCCAGTTTTTTCTCAATCGATAAATCAGGGTGCAAACAGTAAAGACCACCAAATGGTCCATCTTCTGCCTGGGGCATGGTGCCAGCCCAGTAGCGTCCTGCCGGATCGCATTTTCCATCATTAAAACGGTTACCTTCAAGGTCTTTTTCCACCTCTCCAAGGGTATGGAAAGATTTCTTCTCCCAGTCCAGGCCCACGAAGGAACGGTTGTTAAGTAATATTACTTCTTCTGATGCTGAGGGTACGACCGACCCAAGAAATCCACCGACTTCGATGGAGTCATGTTTGCCATTTTTGGAGTCCAGCCTGTGCAATATCCCCTGGTAGATATCCACCCAATAAAGACATTTTCTTTGATCATCCCAAATAGAACCTTCACCCAGTGTAGACTGGATCTCAACTGCAATACTTAAGTTTTCTGTTCGCATTTTTTATTCTCTGTCAGCAAGCATGTCAGCACCCGGAACCAGGTCCTGACGATGCTTTTCAATCAAAGCGTCAATTTTAGCAACCATTTCAGTATTATCCTCATAAATGTTCCATTCTTCTGAAGGATCAACTGAAAGATTGAATAGGAGGGGGGTCTCCAGTTTTTCTTTCTTTTCCCACATTCCATATGATCCCTGAATGGTATAATGTGCTTTGTAATCTCCCAACCTTGCAGCGTAGATTTCTGTGCCACGGTAATAGAGCAAATGGTCGCGCGGGCTTTCTTTTCCTTCCAGAAGAGTGGCTGTAAGATCTAACCCATCGATGATTCGATCCTTGGGGATTTCACCACCAGCCATAGTCACCAGGGTGGTAAAGATGTCTAAGGTAGACCCCAGGTCTGTCTGTATTCCTGGCTTGATTTTCCCAGGCCACCAGAATATTCCCGGTACTCGCATACCTGCTTCCCAGGTATTTCCTTTGCCTCCTCTGAGTAGTCCGGCAGACCCTCCGTGACTACGGAAAACTCGCCATGGACCATTGTCTGAAGTGAAAATGACCATGGTATTTTCCGCCAATCCCTCTTCTTTCAGGGTGCGGAGTATCTTGCCCACTCCATCATCAATTTCCTGGATCACATCACCATACAATCCCCTCAGGCTGGAACCTGCAAAATCTTCGGAGGTAAAAAGTGGAATGTGAGGCAGGTTGTGTGCCAGGTAAATGAAAAACGGCTCCTCTTTATGTGTTTTAATATAGTCTACGGCAGCCTGACTGTACCTTTTGGTGATGGTATGCTGTTCGGCAGGTCTTTCAATGATCTCAGTGTCTTTCATTAGGGGAACATTGTAATATCTGGTAGGGATGGTGTCTGCAAATTCCCAATATCCATGACCTTCTGTCTGTGCATCCATGTCATTGCTGTAAGGGATGCCGAAGTAGGAGTCAAAACCATTGTTGGTAGGAAGAAATTGTTCCTTATGGCCCAGATGCCATTTCCCAATGGCGGTCGTCTGGTATCCCAGCTCTTTCAATGCTTCCGCAACTGTGATTTCTTCCGCAGGTAGTCCATTCACCGAATTGGGGAACAATACCCTGGATTTATCGCTACACATTCCATTTCGGATCGGATATCTTCCGGTCATGAGTGCGGCCCTTGAGGGTGTGCAAACCGAAGCAGCCACATAAAAGTTGGTCCACTTTTGACCTTCTACAGCCATCTGATCCAGATTGGGTGTCAGGATGGTAGGGTGACCGTAAGTGCCCAGGTCTCCATAGCCCAGGTCATCACAGAAAATGACAACAAAATTTGGTTTGTCCGAGGTTTTTGTAGTGTCGGGTGGCTGGCAGCCAAATAAAAGGGATATCAGGAATAGGGGAATGAGGTTAAGGTGTTTCATGATCAGATTTGGTTTGGGAAACGCTAATTTAACCGGAGTTTTGTATAAAATCAGAGATTGCTATATTCATTTCAACTGACGAGATAGCCACGAAGGCTTAAAGGCACAAAGAAATATCCTTGCTTGAACAGTAGTGAATTCTCCGGCGAAACTTTGAGCCCTGGTGCCTATGTAGCATATGTATGTCATCGTTTCCAAACTCAAGACAGTTCAGGATTGTGTTGTCTGGCCGTATATTTAGTTTAATTTTCCAAATAAAATAGCCAAATGATCAGCTCATTCAGACTATTTATTCATGTATTCGGAATAGCGTGTTTTGCCTGCAGTGAGGATGTCCACCGCGAGACCTTTTATGTAGAGGGGCCTAAGATTTTTGCTCCCAATGGAGAATCGTTCATTGCCAGGGGAGTCAACAAGATGATCTTTTACCAGGACCGATCCGGGGAGGAATCATACCGAGAAATCGCCAGGACGGGCGCCAATATTGTCAGGATACTTTGGTTTACTACGGGGACAGCAGAAGAACTGGATGTTACACTTACCAATTGCATTGCCCATAACATGGTGGCCATGCCAGCAGTCTGGGAAGCCACTGGGAAATGGGAGAGACTGCAACAGTGTGTAGACTATTGGAGTAGGGAAGACATTGTAGCGGTTATCGAAAAACATAAAAAGTATGTCTTGCTGAACATTGCCAATGAAGCCGGAAACCATGATGTTTCACCTGGTGATTATCGAGAGACTTATCAAAATGCAGTACTAAAATTGAGAAATGCCGGGATCACTGTTCCCCTGGTGATAGATGCTGCCGGCTGGGGTAGGAGGGAGAGTGATATTCTGAATCAGGGGCCGGAAATTCTCAAGGCTGATCCTGACAGGAACCTGATTTTTTCCTGGCACCAATGGGACGCTAGTATTCCTCAAAGTAGAATTAAAGATGCTATTGATGGAGCCAGAAGCAAGAACCTGGCATTCATGATTGGGGAGTTTGCTCACAAAGAGGTAGGCTGCAAATGCTGTATAGATTATAAATACATCCTCGATTATTGTCAGGAGACCGGTACTGGCTGGATGGCCTGGTCATGGGGGTCAGGGAATAACGATTGTGCCGAGATGGACATGACAGAAAATAATCAACTGGAAACACTTCATGGCTGGGGCTTTGAAGTGGCCTTATCTTTGAAAAACAGCATTCAAAATACCTCAAAAAGGCCTTGTATATTTCCCAACATGGGATGTGACTAAAATTTCAATAAATGACGCTTAAAAAACTGATTGGACAGATCCATCTGTGGATAGGACTTATTGTAGGAATTTTGTTTTTCGTGATTGCTGCTTCAGGAGCCATCCTCGTCTGGCAGCCTGAATATCATCACTTGCTTTTTAATCAAGGTATAACCCCACAGGACAAATCATTTGTTCTTCCATCAGACCTTAGAGAAACCATTGATAGGGAATTCCCCCAGGGTGATTATCGCACGGCTTTTTTCAGAGAAAAAGAAAAAACCTGCGAGGTGCTGTTGTACGGACAGGGCACCTATTATATCGCCCAACTCAATCCCTATACTGCAGAGCTGATCCATCTTCAGGATATGAATACCGGATTTATCAGCTTCATTGTTAAGCTCCACCGGAACCTGTTGATGAAAGATTTTGGCAGACAGGTGGTTCACTGGTCTACGCTTTTATTCCTGGTTATGCTTATTACTGGCCTGGTGATCTGGTGGCCATCAACCAAAAAAGAAAGAAAAGGTCGATTTTCGATCAAGTGGGGTGCTTCGCCCAAAAAGTTAAATTATGACTTCCACAATGTATTAGGATTTTACGCGACCTGGATCGCAATTTTTACGGTAGTCACTGGCTTGTTTTGGGGATTTGACCTGGTGAAAAATGGACTGAAGTCTATTACCGGGGAAATGGGCGTGACCTATGAACAACCCAAATCAGATACCCTGGCAATGGCCTTGTATGCAGACCCTTTTGATATCATGGATAGTATCACACTGGTTCTTCGCGAACGATATCCCGAAAAAACCCTAAGGATCAGCAATCCGCATGGTAAGCAGGACATCATCAGAGTGACGCTCAATGATCCTGAAATGCTTAACTATAAATCTTCCTACTACTATTTTGATCGGTATACGGGGAAAGAAATCAAGGGTAATTTCATGCATGGCCCCGGAGAAGAAATATCAGCCTACGAAAAACTACATGGGATGGTATATGACATCCATTTTGGTTCGATTGGTGGATTACCCGGTAGGTTGATCGTGTTTTTCGCATCCATTATAGCTGCTTCATTACCCATAACCGGCTTTATTTATTGGTTAGGCAAAAAGAAAAAATGATTTACATTTAAAGCTTCTATGGACCTAAAACCCAACCCAAACGCCCAAAAGCGACTTCTCTCACTTGATTTTATGCGTGGTTTCATCATGGTATTACTGGCCATTGAAGCTGCTGGGCTTTATCATCTTTCCGAACATACCGATGGATTCCTTCATGGTGTCTTCATGCAGTTTCATCATCATCCCTGGAATGGATTGAGATTCTGGGACCTGATCCAGCCTGGCTTCATGTTTATCGCTGGCACGGCCATGGCTTTTTCGTTGAATAAGCAATATGCCATGGGTCGTACCTGGAATCAATCCTTCAAGAAAGCATTAACCCGATCGGGGTGGTTGTTTTTCTGGGGTGTTTTGGATTACGCTGTCAGGCCAAACGGACTTTCCTTTGAGCTATGGAATGTGCTCACTCAGCTCTCGTTCACCATGCTGGTGGCCTTCCTGATCTTCAGGTGGACCTACACCCAGCAGATTTTGGTTTGTGTGGGATTGCTTTTACTCACCGAAGGGCTCTATCGGTTCACCAATATCCCCGGGTTTGATCAACCGTTTACTGATCAGCATAATTTTGGCAACTGGATGGACCTGGTCCTCATGAATAAGATCAACAAGGGCGGCTGGGTGGCCATCAATTGCCTTCCGACTGCTGTTCATACCATTGGAGGTGCCCTGGTGGGCAAATGGATACTGAACAACAGGGGAGAGATCAAGCCATTGATCATTTGGGGTGTTGCTTGCCTGGCGGTAGGTTACCTGCAAGACTGGACTTCACTGACACCGATCATCAAAAGAATAGCGACCACATCATTTACCCTTGCATCTCTGGGTTGGTGTATTTTAGGCCTGGTCTTATGTTATTGGTGGATCGACATGAAGGATCATAGAAAGTATCTGAAGTTCTTCACCATCGTAGGGATGAATTCGATTTTCATTTATGTGACTTTTGAGATCATAGGGAGTCGCTGGCTGAATGGATATGTGCGCGCAATCACTGATGACATTACGAGTTGGTTCGGAGCGCCAGAGGTTATTCAGCTTATAGTAGGTTCACTATGTATTTTTGGGATCTACTGGTATCTCTGCTATTGGCTATATCAGAAAAAGATCTTCTTTAAACTATAGCTCGCTTAAAAACTTCCGAAATTTTTTGGTGTCATACTTAGCCATTCCGTGCCTGGTGACAACTATTTCTCCATCCGGAGAGATCACATAGGTAGTGGGGATCGCATGCGGGTCATACACAGACGGTAGGGGTGAAGCCAAAAAATAAACAGGAAAGGTAAATTCCTTGTTTTCAATGAATGCTCTGGCTTTTTCTTTCTCCTTGTCCATAGAGATCATTACAAAAGATGTCTTGTCTCCCACTTTTTCATATAAATCATGAATGTCTGGCATTTCTGCAATGCAGGGAGGACACCAGGTAGCCCAAAAGTTAAGGAAGACCTTTTTACCCCGGAACTGCTCAAATGGAATTTTGTTTCCCTCCAGGTCCTCAAGGGTTAACTGGTATGAGGCAGGTGTTTGAGGTTCATTAAGGTCAGGTGTAATAATGCCTGTAGCCAGCATGACCCGCTGCATTTGACCAAGCACCTGCGTATGAAGTCCGGTGAAATACAATGTGGCTCCAACGACAATGATAATGGACCATTCAATGAGTTCCCTTCTCTTGATTTTCATAGATAGTTTTAATAAGTCAACGTAATCTCAGTAAAATAGATAACAGGAACAGCTATTTTTGGGGCGAAATGATAGTTACCAGACAATATGCCAGAAATATTTCGCCTATTCATTCGTTTCTTCGGCGAATGAGACGTTTGGTTGTTTTGGCTTTCTTACCACTGTTGTTCAGCTGCCAGGAACAGGATATTCCTCTGGGTTTTTATGACTATCAGGTTGTACGGCTTTTGGCTGGTGATAGCGCAAAAACCTGGTTCAGAACCCAATATATAGAGGACGGTCAGGAAAGACCCATCGATACCTGCGCTGATAGTATTTATACTGCTTTTGTTTTACACGAAACATACGATGATGATTCCGTGTATGTGTATGAGATCATTCCTAAGCCTGATTGCTCGGCATCGGATACTGTTTTACTGGGTTTAATGGCAGCCTCATCCACGGACAATATTTTTACCGACTCTTTAAATTTTAAAGATGGACCTGTGGATTTCATGCTTCTTGAGCATATCACCTCACAGTTTTTGAAGCTTAACTATCAGAGAGAGGGGGCTAGCGTTAGTACCTCCTACCAGGTTGTTCAGTAATCGTTGATGAGATTTACAATATGGCAGGCCATTAAACCGGCTGTTTCAGTCCTAAGTGTATTTTTCCCAAGCGATACCAATTCATAACCCTCATGAGAAGCCAGATTGATCTCATTTTCCGAAAAATCACCTTCCGGTCCAATCAGGATTGTTGCCGGATGACCCGGAGATAAAAGCTTCTGAAGTGTAGGAAGACCATGCCTGACGGCAGCCAGGTATTTGTGGCTTATGGGCTTAGTGTTTTTTATGAATTCGTTAAACCGGATAAGCGGATTTATTTTGATCAGGTAGCCACTTTTAGACTGTTTCATGGCACTGATGGCTTTCTTTTCCAATCGGTCAAGTTTCATTTTTGGTCTTTCGGCATGCTGTGTATGTATAAAAGTGATTTCATCAATACCTATTTCTCCTAATTTCTCGACCATCCACTCTATCCTGTCCATGCTTTTGGTAGGAGCTATGACCAGGTGAGTATAAAAAGGTTTTTGAGGTAACGTCTGTTGATCTACAATTTCCAGTGTACAATGATCCTTACTTACTGATCCGATTTTTGCTGTGAAATATTGGCCATTACCATCAAACACTCCAATCAGATCACCGGCCTTTTTTCTTAAAACCCGGGTACAATGCTTAAACTCATCACCTGTAAGCTTTGGTGAGATAGCTATTTCCGGTTGATAGAAATCATCCATCAGTTTACCAGCTCTCTAAAGAGTTTCCTGTAGATCTTTTTGATCATTTTGCCATTCTTTCGATCATCCACGAGGAGACCATAGATGTTGGAAGTAAACAGCCGTTCATTATACTCCGCATCAAAAATATCTATGGTGATCTCGGCTACTACATCCTGTGGGAGTGGGCCTTCCGGGCGTTGAAATGCAATGGGTAGCGTGTCTACCTGAAGGTGGTAATTGAAATAGATGTCACCTTCTTTGTCTTTTCTGTTCAGGTCTGTTTTCTGCATGCGTTCATGCAGTTTTTCCACTAAAAGCTTTGTCCTGATATTGTATTCATGCCCGACTTCTTTTCCATTCAGCTTAAAAAATTTGATGTGGTAGGTTTTGAAAGGACTAAAATCGTCTTCAAAGTAATTGAACCGTATAAGTGGTTCCTGGGCGTAACTTATGAAGCCAATTAAAATGAGTAGGGATGAGATAAGAAATTTCATAAAAACAGATTTGAGTCCAATTTAATAAAGAGTGGCTATATTCCTGCGAAATTAAAACGATGAGGTGGTTGACATACATCTTTCTGCTATTGTTTCTCAGTTCCTGTATGGAATTTAGGTTCAGTGCACCGGAGATGCATGATTTTCTGACACTCCACAAAGAACACCTGTATTCAGATACCCTGGTGATTCATGATCAAAACATTCATTATGTCTACTCCAATAAAGGACATGAAGACCTTGTGGTATTTATTCATGGTTCTCCAGGCTCGTGGAAGGACTTTTCTGCATATCTGACTACGGATAGCTTGCTGGATCATTTTGATATGGTCTCCATTGATCGTCCGGGATTTGGTTACTCTGATTATGGATTGGCCGAACCATCATTGAAAAATCAGGCATTTCTCATGAGTGAGGTGCTAAAAAAGTTTGATCACCAAAGAAAGATTCTGGTAGGACATTCTCTGGGAGGACCGGTCATCGCAAGGATAGCCGTGGATGAACCGAAGCAGGTCCAGGGATTGTTGTTTCTTGCCCCATCCATTGATCCGGAGATGGAGAAGTTCGAATGGTTTCGACCATTGATCCAAACCTGGTTGGGCGACCTGATTACACCCACGGATTTCTGGGTGAGCAACGAAGAGATTGTGACGTTAAAGGGTGAGCTTGAAGCGTTTTTACCTTTATGGAGTGAGATCAGGATCCCCTGTATAGTGGTTCACGGGACAAATGATACTTTCGTACCTGTAGAGAACGCCGATTTTGCTAAGAGAATGATTGTGGATTCTTTGATTACCATCAAATACCTTGAGGGTGTACATCATTTTATTCCATGGACCCATGCCCCTGTAATTGTAGATTCGATCAAAGAACTGGTCAATTAGTCTAATTCCTGTGGGTTGTGGTTGATCACCTTGATGAGTCTGCCTCTCGGGTTGTAGTAGCTCCATTTGCCGGTGATTTCTCCATTCACATATTTTCCTTCAGCCGCCAAAGTGCTATTGTCATGGTATTGTTTCCAGACGCCATCACGTTTATCATTTACGTATCTTCCGGTTTCTTTGACTGCACCATTCGGGTAAAAGGCAGTGTATTCACCCTGTAGCAATCCTCCGACATAATTATACACGGCTTCTGTTTTTCCTTCGGCAGAATATGTGATGAGCGTACCATTACCATCTTTCAATGTGCCGGGATTCAATTTATCCCCGCGAATGGAATAGAAAGGTGTTACACTCACGAGTTTTCCATTCTGCCACAGTTGCTCTTGCTTCAACTGCTCATTTTCATAGAATAGTCCCCACAGGCCATTTTTTTGATCATTTTCGAAGGAGCCGATCATTGAGGGTTTGTTTGAATCATAGTAGTAGATCCACTGACCATTGCGCTCATCGTTTACAAAGGGACCTTCTTCCTCCAGGGTCCCATATTCTTTGAAGTATTTCCAGATACCCGTTTTCTGATCATTTTCATATTCACCAATGGAAAATAGATTGCCACTCGGATAAAAACTGACCCATGTCCCGGTTTTTAATCCTATGGTATACTCACCTTCTACACTTCGCCTGCCATCTTCGAAGTATTCGAAATAGGGGCCCTCAAGCAGTCCGTTTTTATAATTAAATTCTTTTTCCTTCTGCCTGTTGGTATAATAGGTTACCCATTTTCCTGTTTCAACACCATAGAGATATTCTTCCTCTGCTTTTTTCCTGTTGTAGCCATAGTAATAGGTCCATTTGCCGTGTGCTAATCCATTTTGATAATTTTTTATGTACTTCGCCATGCCATCGGAGAAATGCTCAATCCAAACGCTGTCTTTTTTGCCGTTTTTATAAGTTCCTTCGAGGGCAAGCACACTATTATCATAGTATTCTTCATAGCGACCATGAAGTATACCATCTTTATAGGTGGTGGTACTGATCAAAATCCCGGTATTGTCGAATCGTTGCTGGATGCCGTTTTTCTCTCCTGCAGAGAAATTGATCAACTCCTTGATTTCGCCATTGGTGTAGTAATAGACCCATAGCCCTTCCTTTTTACCATCTTTGATCTCACCTCTCATGGCTTTGCGTCCATTGTCGAAAACGGCCTGATACATACCGTCTTTCAGCGAATCCTGTGCAAAGACATACTCGTTCGTATCTGTATATTGAGCTAGAATAGCCTGGGGAACAATGAGTAATAACACCAATAGTGAATGAATCCTGATCATAATCAAATTAGCAGCTTCACAAATCTTTTCCATGTAGTTAACGAAAAATTCTCATATTCTTCCCAGTTATCCAGGGGAATTTTATCACTTATTTTGATAAAACCGTGTGCTTTGATGTGATTTTCAATACTGGCACTGCTTAGTTCCTCAATGGGAACATAGTTGGATTTTTCAAAATGATAATCCCAGGGGTTATCCTGGATACAAAAGAATAGTTTTTTCTCTTTTTTTAGTCGCTCCAGCAATATGTTTTGAAGCGCTTTTAATGTATTGCCAGCAATGTGTAAAGTGCAACTGAATTCATTTCCCCACCACAGCATGGTTCTGAAGGCAAAGACATTTTCTTTTGTGAATAAGCGTGGATAATCAAGGATGAAATAGGGGAGTGCCCGATAGTTTTCACCCCTGGAGATTTTACCAGCCCTGATAAAAGTACCCTCGGGAAAGTCGAATGAAGATTCATTGACGATGCGATGTAACTTTCTTTCAATCTCTGCCAGTTGAGCAATGATTTTTTCTGATAGCTGTTGCTTCACGATCAGAAATCGCTGATCATTGAGGATTTTCAATTCTTCCTGAGTAGGATGATCCATATTACCACCGGATCAGAGCAGAGGCCCAGGTAAATCCACTGCCAAATGCTGCCAGGCATACCAGGTCCCCGGGTTTGATTTTCCCCTCGAGATGTGCCTCACTCATGGCAATAGGGATTGACGCTGCCGTAGTATTGCCATACCTCATGATGTTGTTATAGACCTTGTCATCGCTGAGTCCCAATTTCTTTTGCACGAACTGGCTGATCCTCAGGTTGGCCTGATGCGGTATAAGCATGTCGATTTGATCTTTGCTGATGTTATTCTTTTCCAGCGCTTCAAAAATGACCTCCTGAAATCGGGTGACTGCATGTTTAAAGACAAAATTCCCATTCATATAAGGATAGTAGCTGGTGTCTTCAGGATCTGATTCCTTTATGATAGTGTCTACCCATCGATTGGTGGCAGGTCCTATCAAAGCCAGCTCTTTGGCATGTTTTCCCTCTGAATGTAGATGAGTACTTAAGATGCCCCTACCTTCCTCTTCTGATCTGGATAGTACCACAGCTCCGGCACCATCACCAAAAATTACGGTGACTCCACGACCACGTGTGGTTTTCTCAAGTCCACCCGAATGGTATTCTGATCCAATCAGCAGGATGTTTTTGTACATACCAGTTTTGATAAACTGGTCAGCCACCGAAAGTCCATAGACAAAGCCGGAACACTGGTTGCGGACGTCCAGCGCTCCGATCTCGCCAATACCCAGCTGATCCTGCACCTGCACACCTGGTCCGGGGAAATAATAATCAGGGCTGAGTGTGGCGAAGATGATGAAGTCGATATCGTCTGGTTGAAGACCAGCATTTTTGATGGCTATCTTCGCTGCTTTGGTACCCATCGTTGAAGGCATATCGTCGGTAGAAGGATCGATCCACCTGCGTTCTTTGATGCCGGTTCTTTCCTGGATCCACTCATCCGAGGTGTCCATCAACTCCTCCAGGTCCTTGTTTTTTACTACACGCTCAGGCACATAATGCCCAATTCCTGCTATTCGGGTACTGTACATAGTTGTTTATTTTGAATAAAGATAATAAAGTGGGCAATTACCGCAATTAAATAGCCAAAATGTAATGGAAACCTTTCTGTTTGTTCCTTGTCTTTATAATTGTGAATTAAAATTTTGTCAAACACTAACCGATCATGATTAAGTTTTCTGCCATTCTTTTTCTCATTGTCCTTGTGAGTCCTGCAATAGGCCAAATAATTGCAGTAAAAGGTGAACATTATGGTCTTGTTGATAATAGAGGAAAAACTTTATTAAACTTTAAATATCAACAAATTAGAAATTTCCCAAACTCCCATTACTTCCTTGTTAAGGAAAATGATTTATTCGGTTTATATACAAGCCACGGAAAAAGGATGGTGGCTATTAAATATCATCAAATTGATACTTTTCCGGATTCTCCTTTCTGTTTAGTTCTGAAAGACGATCTCTATGGGCTTATAAATCACCGGGGTAAGAAAATGGTACCGATAAAGTATCAAAGCATAAGAAGAATGCAAGGCAGTCCCTTTATGGTGGCTAAAAGAGGTGGTTTATATGGCCTTATCGACAGTAGAGGTAAGAAGAGAATACCTGTAAAGTATGAGGGTTTAGTAAAATTTGGTGACACACCTTATTATTTAGTGAATCAGGATGGAAAGTATGGACTCGTGGATTTTAGGGGTAGAGTTAAGGTGCCTATGGAATATCAAAGTATAGGTCAGGTCGTTGGAAGTCCCTATTATTTAGTGAAGAGAAAGGACAAATATGGATTCGTAAACTACAAAGGAAAGGTGATTGTCAAAACAAAAGCTATGGATATAGATCAGGCCATCCAGTTGCTAAACCATCGAAATTGAGTGATCCCAACTCAATTGAACAAAGTGTAATTCCCATGCTGATCGGATGGCAAAGTGGCTTTGATCAGGCCTGCGTGATCGTTGTCGAGGCTTGAGATAAGCGGGGATACCGGATGAAACTTAAGTTTTTCTATTTTACTGTTGAGATAGAGGTCAGGATTCTCATCAATTTCAGATTCATGATTCAGCCATTGTTTTAAGGCCTCACCGGTGAGGATCAGAGGCATATCTTCCTGGTAAGCTGCTACCTGCATGCTGGCAGGGCAGGTGAGCATGATGAATGTATTGGACGGATTTCCATCCATGTCTTCGTAGGATTCCCATAAAGCGGCGATCCCGAAGGGTTTTTGCTCACTTTGATAGAAATAATAAGGCACCCTTTTGGCTTTTCCTATTTGCTTCCAGAGATAAAAGCCGTCTGCAAGCACCACACATCGATTTTCTTTCAAGCCTCGATGATACATTTTCTTTTCGAAAGCCTGCTGCACCGGAAGGTTGAAGAGTTTTGGACTAATGCTTTTATTGTTGGACCATTTGGAGATCAAACCCCAGGTCATTTGCTGAATGGTATCCGGTTGTGTGCTGAGCAAAACAGCCAGCTCCTGTGTAGGTCCTGCGTTGTATGTAGGTTGAAATCCATCAACGTCATTCACACCAAAGATGCGTTTGATGATATCTGAACTGACAGTAATGGAGTATCGGTCACACATGAAGGCTGAAAGTTAAACAGGCTTGGCAGAATATCAGTATTCCCGGCTAAATTTCAAGGCTCTTTCTTCCGACCAAAAAAGTCCTTGTTTATTGAACCGGGAAAAGCCCACATGGCCTCCGACTGTCGGTGTTTCGAAATACACCATATTCAGATCCGATGCCAGCCCAGGATCCAGAGATTCGCCAGGCAAGAACGGATCATTCAACGCATTTACAATGAGGGTAGGTACTTTGATGCCGGACAGGAAGTGTTTGGAGGAGTTTTGCGTGTAGTAATCCTCGGCCCCCCTGAATCCATGCAGTGGTCCGGTGTACAATTCGTCAAAATCGCGAACAGTTTTCACTCGTTTCAACAATGAGGAGTCAATCTTGTCAGGCATGATTTCAGCTTTTCTGATGATTTTGTTGCGTAGCAATCTCAAAAACCTGGCTTCATAGATATAGCAGTTGGGAGTGGAAAGATTATCCGAACCCGAAGAAAGGTCGAGTGGCGCAGAGATAGCAATGGCTCTTTTTATCTGAGAAGGTCGTGCTTTTTCACCTAGATATTTTAATGTGAGATTTCCACCGAGGCTAAATCCAACAAGTGTGATATCATCATATTCATCTTTGAAACGATCCACAACCACTTCCAGGTCATGTGTAGCCCCGCTGTGATAAAACTGTGGCTGAAGGTTCATCTCTTCACCACATCCCCGATAGTTCCAGGCACAAACATCATAGTTGTCGATGAAGAATGCTTTAACCATCCCCAATATATAAGGTCTTGTACTATCTCCTTCCAGCCCATGTTGAACAATGAGTAATCTCCCGGAATTTTTCTGATAAATGTCACAGGCGATGAAATCATTATCCGGTGTTTTTAGTTTTTCTTTTGTCGGAACCGGAAGCCCTTCTATTTTTCGGAATAAGGCCGGATAGATGGTTTCCAGGTGCTGATTAAATAGGAAAAACGGACGTCGATAGTCGTTGATTTGTCTTGAGGGCATCAGTTTTTAAGTCCTAATTGTGGAATTTTCCAGGGATTTAAACATTCTGTCAAATTAATAGAATCAAAGATGTTACCAAAAAAGGTGCTTATGTTTAACTTTGAAAAATATTCTTAACTGTAAAACTATTCCCCGGAAATGGCTGAAGTAATAAAAATGCCCAAGATGAGTGATACCATGGAAGAAGGTGTGATCGCATCATGGTTGAAAAAAGAAGGTGATGAAATAAGTTCAGGTGACATACTGGCAGAAGTAGAGACAGACAAAGCAACCATGGAGTTGGAATCCTACCAGGATGGTGTTTTGCTTCATATCGGTGTGAAGGAGAAGGAAACCGTGCCTGTTGATGGAGTGATCGCTATCATTGGGGAAAAAGGTGAAGATATAAGTGCGCTGATCAAAGAAATTGAAAGCGGAGGAGGAAGCAATGGTGAGTCAACAGCTTCCGAAGCAGCTCCTGCTGCTGAAAGTTCTGCGCCGGCAGAGGACATAGATACATCCAATATCAATGCTACCGTGGTGAAGATGCCAAAGATGAGCGACACCATGGAGGAAGGTGTGATTGCACAATGGATCAAGAAGGTAGGTGATAAAGTAGAAAGTGGTGACATTCTTGCCGAGGTAGAGACCGATAAGGCAACCATGGAACTTGAAGCATATGATGAGGGTGTCTTGTTATATACAGCAGTGCCGGATGGTGGATCGGTACCGGTAGATGGTGTGATCGCAGTGATCGGAGAGAAAGGTGCTGACTATGAGACCTTGATCAAAGCAGAGACAGCCGGATCTAAACCAGAGAAAAAAGAAGAGTCAAAATCTTCACAGACAGCAGCCTCTAGTGCACCTCAGGCTACACCACAGCCCGCAGCACCTGCTGCTTCTTCAGCCTCTAGCAATGGAAGAATTAAGGCTTCTCCATTGGCCAAGAAGTTGGCAGAAGAAAAAGGCATTGACATCTCTCAGGTGAGCGGCTCCGGTGATGGCGGAAGAATCGTAAAACGAGACATAGAAGAATTTAAACCTTCAGCTGCACCAGCACCTGCTGCTGCTGAAAAATCAGGAGGTACTACCATCAGCCTGCCACAGGTAGTTGGTGAAGAGCGATCTGAAGATATTCCTGTCACACAAATGCGTAAAACCATCGCCAGACGATTGGGTGAGAGCAAGTTCTCAGCGCCGCATTTTTACCTGACCATGGAGATCAACATGGATAAGGCCATTGAGGCACGTAAGAGTATGAATGAGATATCTCCTGTAAAAATCTCTTTCAATGACTTGGTGTTGAAAGCAAGTGCAGCAGCTCTCAGACAGCATCCTGATGTAAATGTTTCCTGGCAGGGAGACAAGATGGTAAAACATCATCATATCCATATCGGGGTAGCCATGGCATTGCCGGAAGGGCTGATTGTACCTGTAGTAAGATTTGCCGATAATAAGACACTTTCTCACATCTCAGCCGAAGTAAAAGATCTGGCTGACAGAGCTAAGAACAAGAAATTGAGCCCGGATGACTATACTGGTAATACGTTCAGCGTTTCAAACCTTGGAATGTTTGGTATCGATGAGTTTACTGCCATCATCAATCCACCGGATGCATGTATCCTGGCTGTAGGAGGCATCAAGGAAACGGTTGTGGTTAAAAATGGTGAAATGAAGCCGGGTAATGTAATGAAAGTGACCCTTTCATGTGATCACAGAGCTGTGGATGGAGCTGTCGGAGCAGCATTCTTACAGACACTGAAAGGCTTCCTTGAAGATCCTGTCAGAATCCTTATTTAAGGTATTTTCATACACACATATTAAATGGGAAAGGAAAAAATCCGTTCTACGACCGTATTGGCCATTAAGCACAATGGTAAAGTTGCCATTGGTGCGGATGGTCAGGCTACTTTTGGAAATACCGTAGCCAAGAGTAATGTGAAGAAGATCCGAAAGCTTCAGGATGGAAAAATCGTGACTGGTTTTGCCGGGTCTACGGCAGATGCATTTACACTTTTGGAACGGTTTGATGAGAAGCTTGGTGCTTATTCCGGCAACCTGAAACGCGCTGCAGTTGAGCTGGCTAAAGACTGGCGTACAGACAGGTACCTGAGAAGGCTGGAAGCCATGATGATCGTAGCAGATAAAGAAGAAGTGCTCATCATATCCGGAACTGGCGATGTGCTGGAACCGGACAATGAGATTGCCGCTATAGGATCAGGAAGCATGTACGCCCAGGCGGCAGCCACAGCATTGAAGAAGCATGCACCCAACCTCAGTGCCAAAGAGATGGTAACAGAGGGATTGAACATCGCGGCAGATATCTGCATATATACCAATCACAACCTGGTGGTTGAGACGATAGATTAAGCACTAAATACGAACAAAACTAAACTAAAAAACGCCCCTAAGGGCGTTTTTTAGTTTGACTCCTTTTTGAATAATACCTGATTATCTGTCGGTTTGAAGTACCGTCTCTTCCACAACTTCACCCTTTGGATCCAGTTCTACCAGTTCATAACCCAGTTTCTCCAGTTTAGATCTGTTTGAAGCGCCATCACCAACGACCAGGATGTACATATTATCATTGTCCAGGTACTTATTGGCCAGGGCATTGATCTCTTTCCTGGAAATGCCTTTGATGATCTTGGTTTGCTCATCTACAAAACTCTTATCCAGATTGTAATGGACGATCTGTCTGAGGAAACCAGCTTTCTGACCTGGAGTTTCATAGCTTCTGGCATCCCGCTGTCCAATGGAGCGTCGCATAAATTCCAGTTCGGCATCTGTGATCCCTTTTGCTTTGTAATCCGTGATCTCTTTTACAAATTCCACTACAGCACTATCTGTGGCTGAAGCCAGTACCCCTGCATAAGCCAGGTAGGGGCCGGGATCTTCGGTTGAGTTGAAATAACTTCTGGCACCATACGTCCACCCTTTGTCCTCCCGCAGGTTGATGTTTATTCTGCTATTGAAAGCTCCCCCGAGTGGATAATTCATTAAGTACGATTTGAAGTAATCGCCGGTAGCATCATATTTTAAATCTGTCATATATCCAATACGGATTTGTGACTGGGGAGCATCCGGTTTGTCCACAAGGTAGATTTTGGTTGGATCTCCAGACTTTGGTTTGGGGAGGTCAGGCACTTTGACGTTCTTGTTTTCCCAGGACTTTAGGAAGCCCAGCTTCGGTAAGATCTCCTTTTTCTCTATATCGCCAACAATGACCAGCTCACCCAGGTTTGGGGAATAATATTTAGCATAAAATGCTTTCACATCTTCCAGGGTAATATTAGCTACCGTTTCTTCTATACCCTCGGTAGGAACGGAATAAATATGTTCATCACCATACAACAACCTGTTAAAAACCTGTGAAGCAATAGCAGATGGATCTTTTTGATTGGCGATGATCCCTTCCATCTGCTGCTTGATCACCCGATCAAAGTCTACTTGCTGGAATCCGGGTCGCAGGAGAATCTCTTCTGTTAGCTCCAGCGTCCTATCCAGGTTTTTCTTCAATGTATTGATGCTGACTGTTGTGCCGTCCCTGTCGGCACTGATGTCGATGCTACTTCCGATTTTTCGGAGTTCTTCCTGTATGGCCTCTGCCGAGTAATGCTCAGTAGACTCATTCATCATGGAAGCAGTAATTTGTGCCAAACCACTTTTTGTGGGTTCGTAAGCGTCAAATTTATGTCCACCAACCAGCGTAAGCTGAATAGCTACTGTTGGGATCTCATCACTTTTAGTCCCAATGATTTCAATGCCATTTTCAAATGTGGTTTCCCAGAAGTCGGGAACTTTTACCAATGGACTTGGGCCCGGTTTTGGCTTCACGCTCCGGTCAAATGACTCTTTTGTGGGTTTATTGTACGTCAGACCACTGTAGTCAGTGGTAGGGAATGGGTTGTCTCCACTGGTTTGTCTTTCAAAATTATCAGGCTTAGCAGGAGCGGTCTCACCATCCGGAAGATAACTCAGGATTACACCAGGCTGCATATAGATGTATTTATTGAATGCCTTCATCACATCTTCTGCTGTCAGATCAAGGTACCGCTGCAGGTCCTTGTTGACCAGGTTGGGGTTGCCAAAGGCATATTGGTATCGGGCAAGCTGTGAGACCTTACCACTTACACTCGCTAATCCGTTAATGAAATTCGCTTCCATGTTGGCTTTGAATTTGATAAGGTCATCCTCACTTACGCCATTCTTGGCAAATTCATCGAGTATTTGTCTAACCTCTGTTTCAAAACCGGATAAAGTCTGGCCCGGGTAAGGCAATACAAACATGGTAAACTCACCGGAGTGCTCAGCGGCAGGGTGAAATACCGAAGCCTGGATGGCTTTTTGAGTCAATACAAACTTTTTGAAGAAGTAAGAGCTTTGTCCTGTTCCTAAAATTTCGGAGAGACAATCCAGAGGGGCTTCGTCTTCATGCATATTTGGCACCGTAGGATAGGTAAACATGAGTGCCGGGAACCGAATGTTGTTGTCTACATGTGAAATATATCGGTCAGCCTCAATCAATGGAGGATCGAGGTCCAGCTTCTCTACTTCGGGTCCTTTGGGGATACTTCCAAAATACTTCTCCACCAGAGGAACTACTTTTTTCGGGTCCACATCACCTCCTATGGTGAGTGCCGCATTGTTCGGTCCATACCACCTTAAGAAGAATTTTTTAAGGTCATTCAGGTCTGCTCTATCAAGGTCTTCCAGATAGCCTATCGTAGGCCATGAATAGGGATGCCCATAAGGATAGACGGCAGCGATGGTTTTTTCATTCCACATCCCATATGGACGGTTTAGCGATGTTTGACCTTTTTCATTCTTTACCGTTGCACGTTGAATCTCAAACTTCTTCTGAGTGACTGCATCCAGGAAGAATCCCATGCGATCGGCCTCCAGCCAAAGCATGGTTTCCAGCTGGTTGCTGGGCACCGTTTCATAGTAATTGGTTCTGTCACGATTAGTAGAACCGTTTAATGTCCCACCTGATTCAGTGACAATTTTGAAATGCTCTTCATCAGCTACGTGGTCAGAACCCTGAAACATCATGTGCTCAAAAAAATGGGCAAATCCGGATTTGCCAAGCTCTTCTCTGGCGGAACCCACATGATAAGTGACATCGACATGAACGAGAGGATCAGAGTGATCTTCATGGATGATCAGGGTCAACCCATTTTCCAGTTCGTACTTTTCGTAGGGGATTGCCAGACCATTTTCATTTTTCGTGACTTTTTCAATGAGCCTGGTTTGTGATCGAGCAGTCACCACGAAAGCAACGGCAAGACATATTAAGATTATTTTTTTCATGAAGCTATGATTATTGAAATCTCGATTATTCAAATATATGGATTTCCGTGAATGGATGTTAACGGAGGAAAATGATTTACAGTTATGGTAAGAAATTACTATAAGAGGTGTACAGCCTCGGTAGAAGGTATATGAATATCACTACTTCTTATCCAATCTTCACAGATGTCATCGAAAGCGATCCGGCGATTGGCTGATCGTTGAACAGGTGGATATCGTCCTGCTTATCCTGTAGGGCAAGTGAATAAAGTAAAGGCAGATAGTGTTCGGGTGTGGGAATGGAAAGCTCGAATGCCCGGCCATGTTGTTGATAATTGATCAGTGCTTCATGATTACCATCCAGGATAAAATTGTGCATTTTCTCGCTGGCTTCCTGAGCCCAATCAAAGGCATAGGTCTCATTGAGCTTGTTCCAGGCCACCATGCGAAGATTATGGACCATGTTTCCACTTCCAACAATCAAAATACCTCGTTCTCGCAATTTTGAGAGCTCTTTTGCCAGCTCATAATGAAATTTTGGCCCTTTGGTATAATCCAGGCTTAGCTGGATCACCGGAACATTGGCGTCCGGATACATGTGTTTGATTACTGACCAGGCTCCATGGTCAAGACCCCATTTGTCATCCAGGTATACATCAGTTGTTTGAATGAGCTGCTGGGTTTCTTTGGCTAGCTTTGGACTTCCGGGAGCAGGATATTGCACTTCGAAGAGTTCCCTGGGAAATCCGCCGAAATCATGGATGGTACGCGGATGTTCCATGGCTGTGACCATTGTTCCTCTGGTTTCCCAGTGAGCACTGATACAAAGTATTGCATTTGGCATATCAATGCCAGAAGAGACTTTTCTAAATCCCCGTACGAATTCATTTTCTTCAATGGCATTCATAGGACTGCCATGCCCAAGGAAAAGAACAGGCATTTTGGCTGTTTTGTCAAATGTAGATGTAAGGTTGTGTAGGGAATTTAGATTCATGGCTGAGTGTGTTGCAGGAGCTAATACAGCTAATGTCTTTAAAAATGTTTTTTTCTTCATCGTAAAAGAATCAGAAGATCACCGTTTACTAAATATATAATAAGGCTTGCAGTTACAAATTCTAGTGTGAATTTCATCTCTAAACACATGATTTTTGAAAATCGTTTAATTGTTGACTCTTGTATAATACCATTTGATAATTTCCTCACTAGTAGATTTTGCTTATGGCTTTAAGAAAGCCAGTCCTCCGGGTTTTGAAATTCTGAAGGTTAAACTATGATGTTACAATGAGTAGAAATGAGTTTGATGAAATGCTGTTCCATCTGGAATGTGTCCTCCCAAAAGTTTTTTAGTTTTCTTTCATTTTTATGTATGCCCAACCCTGAGGAGTAACGGAAAACTTACCTTTTTCAATGTATCACTGGCCCAATGATCATTAAGCGCTGATTGAAGTTCAGTAACTGGATTATAGTTATTCTTTGATATAAATTTTTTCACTGCAGACCAGGTATTCAGATATCCCATGAAGTGCTCGAATGTCCATTCCAAATCAATGGATAAATCCGGCGTTGTGAGCTCCTGAAATGGAAAAGGGATGGTTTGATAATACTCATCAATGTATTTTCTCTCCTTGTCCCAATAGGGTCCTATGATGTTCTGGTAAAAAATATCTATCACTTGATCTATTTCCTCAGAAACACTCACCCTTCCATAGCCCACCACGCATAGAATGGCATCATTTTTCACAGTTCTTCTCACCTCGGCATAGAACTTATCAAAGTTGAACCAGTGGATGGCCTGAGCCACTACGATCAGGTCAAAAAAGTAGTCGGGGAAAGACGATTTTTCTGCAGGTTGAACAGAATAATGAATGTTATCGGCAGCAATGGACTGATCAATTTGGGCCTGGCTGATGTCTGTGGCAAAGACTTTATCAAAAGACCTGGCCAGCTCAAAAGCAACCTGCCCATTTCCTGTACCACAATCCCAAGCTATTTCTTTATGAGATGTAATCTCATTGAGGTAGCCAAAGAACTCACTGGGGTAATGAGGTCTGAACTGTGCATATTTCTCCGATTCGGTCGAAAAATGATCCTTCATAGGTCATGGTTCTGATGTGGTTATTTCGACGTCTTTAAACATGTACATGTTGTCACTCAGCCTGAGTGGTTTTCCACTGCTGGTTGAATTGTGATAGAGCTTTAGCATAAGTTCCCTGGTGATGACATAGGGGAATTTTTGTTGGTAGGAGTCATCCCTCATATCAGGATTGAGATCGCCAAAAATAGTGGGCCCTTCATAATCCTCTGTATGATTTTCATCATCGATGCGAAGCTTTTCAATTGTAATTGTTTCTGGCATATAACAGGTATACCCAAAGTCGTGCTGGCCTGAATTATGTCCTCCAATGAGGCTGACTTTACTTACTTCCTGTCCATTATTGGGTATAAAAGTACAATTGCGGATGATGAAGTCGCCTTGCCAGGTGCTACCATAGTCGCTTCTTAGGTTTACCAGGGTTCTGCCACGTATGGTTGAATTTTCTATAAGTAGTGTGCCGGTGCCTATGGCATTGATGCCCATATGACCCATGGTGGAATTACGAATGGTCGCATTGGCCACACCCATGTGCGCATCGAAGCGGGAAAACACACAACTATCATACATCAGGTTTTTGCTATAGTTGGATCCCATGATACCCCAGTAGGTCCGGTCATTGATGTCATTTGTCTGGCTACAATTGATGAACGAAACATTGAGTGCCCGGTTGATCGAGATGTCGTAGGTACCCATGGAGACCGGTACCCCAGCAGAGCCAATGGTTCGGTAAGTTTTGTGTCCGGTGAGGATGGTATTCCTTACTGTGACGTTCCCGCAGTCACGGGCAATGATAAAGCCACCATAAGGTGCACCATGTTCGCCTTCACCTGTTACTCGATGTTCTAAGCCCTCTACGACAACATTGGAACGTTTGATGGCCAGCCCTCGACTATAGTAGGTGTATTTTGATTCTGCCTGGTTGGCAATTGTGGTGAAGATGCCGCCTTTGATAGTCAATGTGGTCTCATCCATCGGGAGGGCGTTGATCTCAGTGATCTGGTTAAACTCCCAAATGATGGGTGTGTTCTTGTCCACATTCCCATCCTTATCCACAATAAAGATGTCTGTCTGTGACGATCCATTGTTCTGGTTTGGACCAAAACGGATATATCTTTTAACGTTTGAATCGGTGACCGTGATCAGACAACTGGAGGGTAAGTTGGCATCAATTTTTGTCTGGTTTCTTCTCAGTGTAGAGATGCCTTCCAATGGAAAAGATTCCAGGGTGGAAGTGACCTGAAAAATGGGAGCCTGCCTGTTTTCGACATTGGTGTCATCAATGGTGAATTCTGCAGTTCCGAAATCAGTATCGGTCATGATGATGACGGTCCGTTCTTTACCTCCTATGTAATATTTAGCACCGTTGTCAGCTTTTACCGGTATTCCGTATTTGTTTGCAACAGCATGGGTAGCTGCTATCGCATCAATATCATCTGTTTTACCATTACCCTTTGCACCAAAATCACCATAACCTAGAGATCCTCTGGACTTGAATTTGTCCAGATCTTTGGGGGAGACGTTGACCTCCAGTTTTCCTGAGTCATCAACCCTGACTTTTGTTTTTTCTTTTTCAGAAGTGACTTTGATATTATCCGGGGTTTGGGCTTGCCCAGATTGCAGACCAGAAATCAGGAGTAGCGCTATGATTAGATATTTCATCAAAAAATGAGGTTTTGGGTTTAGCTGTAAAGAACAATAGAAAATAGCAATTTTTCGAGAAACGGGACAAAAATTGGCTAGGGTAAGTATTTTCTTTTGATGACTTCAAGGTGATGTCTTTCGTGACCAATGATTGTTCTAAGGAAATCTTCAAGTGATACCTCGTGCTCCGTGGCAAAACCTTTGATGGCCAATTGCTCTGCTGATAAAGTGTTGACAAAGCTTAAAGAGGCTGCACGGATATTTTGTAAATCCGAAATCAGCTGGCTCATGGTGAGGTCGTCAAACCGGGCATTATTGACAAGGGCACTCTGATCATAACCCCACAATTCAATTTGTTGGTTTCTGCTGAGTAGAAAAGCCCGGTACATTTTTATTCGCTCATGGTCAGAAATATGACCGATTATTTGTTTGATACTCCATTTCTGAGGCGAATAACGATAAGAACCTTTTTCCTCGGGAATCTTTCTTAAAAATTCAATCTGAGCAGTAGCAGAGAAGAGGCTTAGCAGATCACCATCCTGAGCCAGATGAAAATAGTAGGGAAAGCCATCCTGAGGCTTGAACTTCATCCAATAAAAATACTGAAGCTAATGCTTATAGCGTCACAAATCCATTGAGGAACTTCTCAATTTCCGGGTAGTATTCATCAAAGAGTTTTTCACCGGTATACGTTAGCAATTGTACCGCGCCTCCTTCATTGGAATAATAGTATCCGCAGTATGTGAATCGCATCCCCTGGATAGTGCCAGTCATCTGCATCATGAGTACTTGTAGTCCATTGACCATTCTGTATTCTTCTTTGGTCACCTTTAGATCTGGTGCTGCAGCCCTGGCGTTGTCGATGGCAATGTTTTGTAGGCTTTCAACAGGTATTTCCAGCTTTTCTGTGATGAGCATACCATACAGATCATCCTTTTTCTTTTGAAACTGAAACTCATAGGCATCATTTTCCGTGCCTTTTCTAAAGCTCCAGCTTTTTGGGTCCATATATAGCCCTATATCAATTTTGGTGCTCTTGACTAAAAAGGAGGCATCCTTATGCTTCTCAAACTTTTCATCATTGACCGGGATGGGTGCCTTTTCTACAGCTGTTCCATCTTTATAGGTCCAGGTTCCATCATCATACAAGACCACCTCGTCACCTGTATCGGTAATGGCGTTGGTCTGAGCATGAGAAATTGTAACTATAAGTATTGTGGCTACAACAAATAAATATCTATTCATGATTTAGCTGGTTGGATGTTTAATCATTCGAATTTATCCAGATATCATCAATTCTCAAGAAAAAAAATGACAGATATTTAGGTTGGTTGTAACTGTTAAATTGTTGATTCAAATAGTTATGCTTACTGCAATCACTAGCAGTTAGTCGGTCTTAATCTTCCATTATCTCAAATGTGAAGGCTTCCTGATCTTCGAACCCAAACTCATCTTTGGCAGTGACAACAACAGAATGCACACCAGGTGCCAGCGTTGGCAAGGGGTATTGCCAGATGTGAGAAGAAACTTCCGGTTCCACGTGCCGGTCTCCCGTGCCATGATACTTTTGATACATCCGGGTGAAAGCTGGATCAGTTCTTTCGATGTACTGCATGGCTACCGATTCTTGTCCATCAAGGGATAGCATGACCACATCACGTTCTCCTCCATCAAAGAAATTCACCACCACATAGGTATTTTCTTGCTGATAGCCACGATCAAGACCAACCGGATGGGTTTGCTTGATACTGTCTTTATGAGATAACAGGGGATCGAGTGTAATTCTGAGCCGGTCGGTAGGATCACCTCCGGCAGGGATAAACCTGGGTTTGACCTTAGTGCCTTCGAAGTAGAAGATGTAGTATCCATTGGGGTTGCCATCAGCCATGATGTTGTCTCTTACGCCTCGCTCATCCCGTGGACCCCGAGCCCAGCCACTGCCCCGAACTTCTGCCAGGGTATGGGCGATAAACGGGTAGCCATGCCATCCATGCGTATGGTTGACCTCTACTTTCCAGCTGTTGCTGGTGTCGTGCCCTGCAATGCCATAGACATACTGGAATCTGCTGAGGATTCGGAGAAGTTCTTTGAAATTGTCAGTGTTGGTGGCTTTTGGAAACGTTCGGTTATTGGCATAAGTGATCAGCGGAATGTGCGTAATGATCATGATCAGTTTATCAGTGGGCACATGCTTCAGGTCATTCTCAATCCATTGCATCTGCGCTTCATCGATATGCCCGATGTAGCCATTTCCCTTCCCCAGAAATCCAACATTGTTGAGTGCCAGGAAATGCACCTGACCGTAGTCGAATGAATAATAATCAGGACCAAAAACACTTTTGTAGGTTTCTGTGGCGTGCTCGTGATCCGGTGATTCAGGGTTGACGTCATGGTTACCAGGAACATTCCAAATAGGGATACCGATGAGCGACATCAACCTGTTGTGTCGTTCATATAGGCCAAGGTTGTCATTCACAAGATCTCCTGCTACCAACCCGAATTTGGCATCGTAGGGATTGCCAAAGAGCTCATCGATGATGTCTTTTCTCATTTGATCAAGTTCCTCATCACGGGTAGTCTGTGGGTCAGCAAATCCCATGGCTTTAAATGTATCTGGGATGACTTCTTCAATGAGCGGAAAGTCGATGGTTTTGGGAAGTGGTCCGGTCGGTTCTATCACAGGCCATTTCCATTCTGCAACTTTTGGAGTGCCTTTTGGGTAGTGGCGGTAGTAGAATTGAGGAAGCTGCACCTCGTCTAAAGGGATGCCATATCCGGAAGGTTTGGAGATGAAAAGGATGCTTTCGGGAGGTAGGTCAATGGTATACTTTCCCTTTGAATCTGTTTTGACTACTTCCATACCATTAGAGACACTGACTCCTTCGATCCCTTTTTCATTGCTGTCGATCTGACCGTTTTGATTCGCATCGAAAAAGACTGTGCCTTTGGCTTTTTGGGCTTGTGAGATCGAGGGGAATAAAATAAGGGTGAAAAAGATCAGGAATAGATGGGTTCTTGTGATGTTATTCATGGTATGGATTGGTGTTCTGTAGCCTACTAATCTACTCCCAGGATTAGCATAAGTACCCCTGGCCAATTAAATTTTACAGTATCTTAATATGTTCGCTTAAACGCAAGTTGTGGCACCACTTGGAGTGGTGCCACAACTGCGGTGCTCTTTTGGTCAATTTCTATGATCGTAGCTCAACACTTCACTAAGTTTCCAGACTTCGTTCTCCAGTAACCACACATGAGTGAACTTTGCCGAGCTGGTATAGACATCTTCTTTTCCATTCTCCCGGATATAAAAATGGTGCTCACCATGCTGAATGGCGCCATATAAATTACCATTTTGATATAATGGGTAAACTACCAGGCTACTTTCTTCTACTTTCCGGATAGGCTTTTGGTCACTGCTGCCACAGATATACTTCTTTGTGTTTTCAAAAAACACCTTTCGATCCTGAACACCACTTTGGTCATGGTAAAACCTTAAATCATCTGCAACTACACTTTCAAGGTATTCAAGGTCGCATTGATTGAAACCGCGTTCAAAGAAGGTGCTATCCTGTGCTTTTAAGGAAATGAATAACTCAGATTCTGCTGAGACCTGTCCAAAGAGAATGCTGCTTTGACAACAGGCAATAAAAATGAGTAATTTTTTCAAATCCTTTTTGCCTTGGATGATTAGTTAAATCCCAAATACTTCATCACAGCTTCATCACCTTCCAACATTTTCTTTGGTTTTGGGCTTTTTTCATTGAATACCATGAGATCCTCTAGTGGCAGGATCGTTACAAAATCCTCTACATACCGATCATCGTAAGGAATATTTCGATAGCTCAGTTTCAGGTGATGAGCAAAGAAGTTGTAAGCTGCAGTACGTTTTGAGTAGCCATAGTCATGTCTTTCCCCAGCCAGGTGTACGTTTTCCACTTTGTGTTCGGCATCATACAATGCATAGACTTTTTGCAGATAAGGGAACTCAATGTTAGGGGTATTCCTTGTCCAGTCCACACCATCGGAAATCACCAGTTGCGGTCTGGGTGCACACAGTGCAGCTACTTCCACATTATTGGTCTGATGAGCAGCACTTTTATGTATCGGCATGCCACTCTCACATACACAGCCACCAAAGAAATGGGCTGACACCTGAACAACCGGGACGGAAACTTTTATCCGATCATCAATGGCAGCTAAAACAAATGTTTGGGTTCCTCCCCCGGACCCTCCTGTCATACCAATTCTCTCGGGATCCACATCAGGGCGTGAAAGCAGGTAATCCAGTACACGTTGGCTGTTGTAAGTTTGGAGCGTAAGCGCGATAGGAATGTCGTGAGTAACCTGTGTGCATTCAGCATAACCTACCATATCGTAAGCAAAGACGATAGCACCCATCCGGGCGAGAACAGCGCCTCTGAGCTGGACGTAATGAGTAAGACGTTTATTGGCCAGGTGTCCGTGCGGACTCAGGATGGCAGCATACTTATCCTTTTTCATCGTTGGCCGGTAGAGGTTTCCTGTTACGTAGAACCCTGGGAAGCTTTCGAGGGCAATGTTTTCCACGATATAACCATCCATCTCACGCGTGCTGTTGATGATGACTTTGGGTGCACCTTTAGCTTTCGGCATCTTATCCAATTGCATCCCTTTGACGATTCCTTCTCTGATAACTGCCGCTCTTTTTTCCCAGGATGCCTGGCCATCCCATTTGGATGCAAACTCTTTCATCATCATGTTGCCTTCTGCCTCAGTCCAGTAGTGCCCCTGGCACAACATGGATTCCTGGGCAAGGAGAGAAAACTGAATAATAAATAAAAACAGGGGGAGGATTAATACTTTCATATTTGGGCTAAAAGGGTTAAAAACTCCAATTTAGTCAGGTTTGAGTAAATGATCCCCTGGCAGGGATCATTTTCCTGGAACTCCGCACGGCTTTTACTTTTTGGAGTGAGGGGTCAGCCAGGAACTTTTGATATTCTGCTGTTTCAGCACCGAAGAGGGCAATCTTACCTTCCTCGTTGCTGTCCGACATGTGTAAGCTTAATGTCGGTGTTGTCACCGACATGAACGCTTTAAAGATGCTCCATGTAGTGTGTTAAGAAACCAAAGTCATCTTGATTCAACTCATAAAACCTGGCTGATGAGAACCAATAGTCTTCAGGCATCTCACAAAGCCCTGCTTTCACCGGATTATAGTGAATATAGTCAACCTTTTGTGTGGCAACTTTACGATTATACATTTCAGCCTTGTATGGTTTTCGCTTCCAAAAATGGAAGTCCCGATCACCCTGAGTACTTTTATACAATGCTAATTCGGATGATTGATTGGAATCTATCATCTGAAATTTAATTTGTTGTGCTGTATATCTAAGGAACATTAGCTGTACATCCTTTTCTATCCACTTTTCCTTCTTTCTCCATAATAGATGTATATGGTTAGGCATAATGACAAAAGCATAGAGCCAAATACGATTTTCTGTCACCAGAAATTCAAGGCTATCAAGGACTATTTGCTTGCGTGAATCATGGAATAACAAAGGTTGCCAGTTAAGGCAAGTAGCGGTAAAGAATACGATACCGTCATTTTGCATATATAAATATAATATACTTCTATGAATAGATATCGCTTGGTCGGTGACAACACCGACCTAAAGCTGTTTTGAATCAATGTTAATCAATTCGTATAGTATAATCACATAAATAACGGTACTATGTCCAAAATAGTGCTCTGTGATAAATCAACTATTTCCTGGAACTCCTCATGGCTTTTACTTTTTGGAGTGAGGGGTCAGCCAGGAACTTTTGATATTCTGCTGTTTCAGCACCGAAGATGGCAATCTTACCTTCCTCGTTGCTGTGTACCCCCCATCCATATCTTTTGGTCAGTGGAGAGGATCGAAAACAGGGTTGACCTTTGGAAAAGAATTTAGCACGTTCTTCGGCAAGCTTATCGTATATAAACTCGTTTCTTTGAGCAAAGACACCAAACAAAACATCATCCGAAGTGAATTTGTAGGGATAGGCATGAACCATTTCATACTGAAGGTTGGCCACAGATTTTTTGTCACCTCTTAGTGGTGGAATCTCTCCCATTTGAATCGGGCAATCTTCTGCGATTTCAATGAAAGTATTCTGATAGTTGGTGGTGTGTAGTTTCATCTCAGGCTGATGTTAATCTACATTCACCTGGATTGGCTTTTCCCACTCGTTTTCCATCCAATAGGGTAGTTTCCAGTAATTGCCCTCAAAGTCGCCAAAGTAAATCTCCGAGATGCTCATCTCATGAGGGTGTCCGGTAGCCCAGAAAAAGCAGAAAGGCGTTTTGTAGTCCAATGGCTTACGCATATAGGAATGATTCAACGCACTGTTTTTTGTCACTTCAATGGACTTATTCCAGGTTTTTCCTTCGTCTCTACTTTCCCAGATCACAACTTCGCCACCCACACCCCAGGCTTGAGGTGAGGGTACGGTTGGTGCGACAACTTTCCAGGAATCATCCATCAGGTAGAAGCTGCCCATGTCGTAGTTATGATCCGAGGTGGTGATGTGTCGGGTGATCCATTCGCCATCATTGTAGTAGGTGAGCTTCCATTCGTAAGGGGCATTGTCAGGGCCCGGTTCGTGACCATTGCTGATCACATACAGGCAGTAAGGATTTCCTGCCTCATCAAAACTCATGTCTTTCATGTATACGTTCTTGCCCTGTGAGAAATAATCGATCACTCGAATGGGAGACTTCACCTTGTCCACCGGAGTTTTTACACGCTTACCCTTGATGGTTTCCCAGGTCTCCCCCAGGTCACGGGTTTGCATGTAATACAGATCGGTCCTCGTATCCGGATGCCCATCGATGTGTCGATTGAAGAACGTACCTGCAATAGCTCCTCCCTGGTATATTTCGCTCGCCTGGTAATGACCTGCTCGTTCTCCCTTCTTATTCGGGATTCCTGCCAGTTTTTTGTCTTCAGTCCATTTCATTCCATCAGTGCTCGTCTCAAAATACAGTTCTCTTACACCAGTGTACTTGGTAAAGAAATGAATGAAATGTGTATCTCCTTTCCATATCTGCGGATAGGTAAATTCTTCCTCCGATACGATGTCAAATTGAGAGATGTCGTATGGCTTAGCACTGCGGAGCTTGATGCCGGGACGCCTGTTGCCCCTACCACTTACAAATACCCAAAGGAATCCATCATCATCAATCAACAAGGAAGGGTTATCATGTGGGTCATCCACGCCCATTTTGTCATACACCACTACCGGCTTGGAAACCATGCCGGTTTTGTGATCATAAATCCCGATCATACAAAGCAGATACTTGTAGGTCTCACCGGTCGTGCCTCCATACACAAAGAAGGTTTTGTCAACTTCCTTAGCGTAGATCGCCAGGGGTCTGTGCTTGGCTGTGTAAGTGCCCAGCCCACCCGAATACTTGTCACCATAAGGATATTTCTGGTTCAACTCAAACCAGATACCCCGGTATCCGTCCATCTGAAGGTTGCGAAAATCCAGCTGGCCGAAGAGAGATAGGGTAAGACACAATGAAAGGGTAGATAAAAGATATTTCATGGGTTGGGGTGCGGTTTACTGGTTTAATAGGTTGTCAAGTATTTTCTGGCTCGTCTTGAAGACTGTACCGTGCCGCGTTCCTTCCGGAAAGTGAATCTGGTCAGAGATGTCACTCCAGTTTTCGAGGTCTGAGGAGACAATGGCGCCCATCCGATGTTTTGTGTACATGTCAAAGTAGACAATCCACTGGTCATCTATTTTGGTCACTGTCGGTCCTTCCACCCAGTTGATGGTGATCGGGTCACTGGCCGGGCTATAGCCTTCTGTCAGGTTTTTGCTTCTGGCAATGCGGATGTTCTTTTCTGCTTCAGGTACCTTGGTTTCATTTTTTAGGAACATGATGTACTCATCCTGGTGGGTAGTGATCACCGCATCGATCACATTGAATCCCTGGTCATAGAGAAGTTTTGTCTCACTGAATTCCTCAAAGTCTTTGGTGGTGACATAATACATCCTGTGATTGAGTCCGTTATCACCTGAATCTTCAGTTTCCGGGAATCTGCCCGGGATAGTTGTAGCCCAGTAGATCATATACAGCCCCTGCTTTTCGTCATAAAACACTTCGGGTGCCCAGCAGTTGTTGGCATCGGGTTCGTGCTCCATTACCGGGATGTATTTTTGTTCAGACCAGTTGATCAGGTCCTCGGAGTTGGCATACCCAATCCCTTTTTCATGCCAGCTGACCGTCCAGACCATGTGGAATTTTCCATCAGGACCTTTGATGATACACGGATCCCGCATCAATTTATCTTCACCTACCTCCGGAGTCAGGAAGGATTCATTGTTCTTGAGGGGCGTCCAGGTGTAGCCATCATGACTGTATGCCAGGTGTAGCCCATCTTCGCCATTACCCTGAAAAAAGGAAAACATATAAACATCCGGCTTTTGGTGGCAAGCCGCTAGCGTTATGATGAAAATGAGTGCGAGAAATTGCTTCATGGGTATTTTCTTCATTGTGATACTTTGACTTTGGAAAGTTCTTTCTTCACAGGCAAAGTGATATGGGTTGTTTTTCCATAAACGGAAACTGAGAGCGTATGTAATCCCGATTTTTGTTGGTGCCGGGTCTGAATTTCTGGTGAGACATCTTCTGAAGGTATCAGCACCCAAAGGAAAGATTGTGACTTCTCAAGTTTTGACGCGTAGATCACAGCGGGGTTAGGTTCTTTGATGGTGTAATCCCTGCTGTACCAACCCTGGATGAACGGTTCTTCCTGCCCTTCCACAACATTGGTTTGCCAGGAGATATCTCCAAGCGGAACAATCTTCAGGTTCGGTTCGCCAGGGTTATCAGAATATGCTACTTCGTCCTTGAAATTGATTTTTCGTCCGGGGGTGTAATGCCACAATGCCTGGATGTCGATTGGTTGATCGGTTTCAAGGTTGTCCATGACTACCCAGAATTGATCGTGCACATATAGCACAGACCGTGAGTGGACGACTTTGGTGTCTACTCCTTCGAATCCATCATTGAAGGTGCCATAGGCGTAGTCATAAAGGTCTGTATGGATGAAATCGCTACCTTCCTCAAGAGGTGCAGCTGCCATGGTAGGACCTTCATCCTGGCCCTTTCCATTCACCAGGATCACATTGTGAGAAAAGGAGCTTCGGAAGTAGCCCCGCCAGATCTTGGGGTCGAAGCTAAAGTAGTTTTCATGGGTGTATCGGCCACCATCAACCAGTAGATCTTTACCAAAAGCAGCCACAGAAAGATGTAGCTTGTCCCGATGCTGATGACCGGTGCCATAGGCTCCAAAATCAAAGAAAGACCAATGTGCGTTTGCATCCCATCCGTTTCTGGTGATGTGGATGCCAGCCCATGGAAAGGTGAGCGATGGGTTTTGATCCGGTTTTTGGCCTGAGGCACCATTTGTAGCAACCCACTCCCAATCCGGTCGGTTAAACTTTTTAGCTGCTATCAGCACTCTTTCCCTAAGGTCTTCACGATCGGAATCACTGTTGATGGGCTGATGACCATCCGGGCGCATACAGTAGGCCAGGTAGTTGTACATGTCTTCAATCCGGTCCAGGTAAGCCTGGGAGATCTCCTTGTTTGCTTTCGTAAAATTGTTGGCGACTGATTCAAAGCGTCGGAGCGCCACCCACTGGGTCTTTGTAGAAAGCTCTGTTTGAAGTCCATCCGGATATACCTGCCGGTTGATCTCCGTGGACATTACGTTCAGGGCATAGCTGGACCAGTCCTCAGCCTTGCTGAATTCAGGGAAGGATAAGCCTACCAGGGCCAGACCATTCATTTCCATGGTGGTCCAGTTATGACCGGATTTGTGATACTGTCGCAAAAAATTTGCCTGATCAGCGATGCTCGTAAGCATAAGCAGGATCCCGGCATCGGAAAAGGACGCTTCCTTGTGGAAGGCATAAAACATTTGTGGCCAGGTAGCACCCAACCTTCTGCCACCTTCCAGGGTTCTCCACTCTACTTCACCGATGTCCCGATAATCGATTCGCTGGTTAGGATCCAGGACCACATAGACAGAATCTCCTTCCTCAGGCAAGGGGTGATGGATCACCCAGTCTTTCACAATCTGGTCGAATGTCTTGATCAGGTTGTTGTCATTCGTATTTTTCCAGGTGGCGTAGAGAGAGGTCAGGTAGCTATGACCATTCAGGGAGTAGCCAAACTCATCGTCCTTGATTGGACCGGTGTAATTCCATTTCCATCCGCCATCTACATAAGGCATCTTGACTTTTGATCCATGGATAGTGATAGAATCACTCATTAAAAGGTTTGACATGATCTCAGCCTGCTCCTCATCAATAGGATCCAGGGTAGTCACCACCCAATCCCGATCTACGTTTCTGAAGTAAGATACCAGGGCTGTTGCGGCAGAGAGCGTATCTCCTGATTCCAGGTTTGCTTTAACCTGCTCCAGGCCCGGGTAGTCAGGGTTTAGTTCACTGAAAAGGGACTTGATCCTGCCCGGATATTCTTTGACTAGCTTATGGGTAGAATTGTAGTTCCTCCATTTATTGTCATCTGGCCCCTGGCAGCCAATGATAAGTATAGAAAGTAATAGGACCGTAGACTTAAAAATTTGGTGCATCATATTGGTTGGGTTTGTTGTTGATTTTTTATTAATCAATCCATAAAGCTAACCTGCTTCCACTCAAAGTCAATCGGATCATTTTGTTGAGGGGCACCCGGAGTAGTTCGCCCATTCTTGACCTGCTCAGTGAGTAGGGCCTTCAGCTCTTCCACAATCTCTGGTTTTGCAGCCTGCAAATTATCGGTTTCTCCCGGGTCGGCTACCAGGTTGTACAGCTGAATAGGGGGCAACGTATCCAGGGCGGCAATGTCCCGGCCAGGTCTTGGAAAGCTCCAGCCGGCAGAGCCCGGAGCCATAATCAGCTTCCAGTCACCTTTTCTGATGGCAAATCCACCATTTACAGAATGGTGAATGGCTGAAGATCTCGGATTAGGGTTGGTTTCACCTACCAGGTGTGGGAGCATTGAAAAGCTGTCTTCTCCTTCATGGTCCTGCAGGGTTTGCCCGGTGATGTCGGCCAGTGTTGCCATCAGATCGGTGGTGCAAATCAACTGATCATTTACCTCGCCGGATTTCACTTTTGCGGGCCATTTCACTAAGAAAGGTACCCGATGCCCTCCTTCATAAATATCGGCTTTATGCCCCCTGAAGTGATAGCTGGGAAAGTGCCCCATCTTAGTCATCAATTCAAAACCGGCAGCAGGCGAGCACCCATTGTCAGAAGTAAAAATGATCAATGTGTTTTCATCAATACCCGTTTCCTCTGTCGCTGCGATCAGTTGACCTACATAATGATCGATCATCATGACGAAGTCTCCGTATGGAAGCAGGTTGCTTTTGCCAAACCATTCCTCGGTAGGTAAAATGGGCGTGTGCGGTGAAGGAAGCGGTAAGTAAAGGAAGAAAGGTTCTTCTTTGCCAGCTCTTTCTTTGATGTAGTCGATCGATTTTCGGAAGAGATTGGGAGTGACATCCTCATGGATGAAATCACTACCGGTAGGGCCTTCCCGCCACCAGGAGTATTCCCCTTTATCTACCGTGATCTTGTCGGGTTGTGCGGTGACTTTTTCATCTTCCACGTAGACATAAGGAGGGATGTCCAGCGACGCCGGTATGCCGTAAGCATAATCAAACCCCAGGTCATTTGGGGAGTTGGAAATGGGTTGCGTAAAGTCAATGGCATCATAATCCTGAGGCTGATAGTTTAAGTTGCCCAGGTTAAGGGAATCTGATGCCACCCAGTCCCAGCCCAGGTGCCATTTACCCATAAATGCGGTGTGATATCCAGCCTTTTTGAGCAACGAAGCCACTGTCGTCCTTGAAGTGGGGATCAGGGCTTTAGACTTACCTGAAAGCACCCCTTGCTTAAGCTCAGTTCGCCAGTTGTACCGACCAGTGACAATACCATACCTTGTAGGCGTACAAACAGAGCTTGAGGTATGAGCATCGGTGAAGATCATCCCGTCCCTGGCCAGCTGGTCGAGGTGCGGTGTGGAGATTTTGCTTTCCGGGTTTAAGATGGTCAGGTCACCATACCCCAGGTCATCCGCCAGGATGTAGATGATGTTGGGGTTTTTAGGAGTTTCCTGGTCTTTGCAGGAGAAAAGTGCAGTGGTAAAAAGCAATAACAGCAGTGCTGGTTTTAGGTTAGTCATATCCGATCAATTTTTTGGGTTAGCCAAAATAGTAAAACCAGAGGAAAATTGATGGTTGACCTTACTTAGACTACAAAAGTTTATGGATCTTAGCCCATAAACCCGCCTGCTGATTCTTCAGAAACTTTTGTAGTCTCGGTCTGGACCAGACTAAAGTTTCCGGATCGACCCAAATGCTAGGATCATACAGTAAACGATTTTGAAACCTGAAGGCGTTAAAAAAAATGCTCTTAAGGCCCAATTTCGGCCATTTTTAACTTGTACCAGAAATCACACGTGGTTCCGCTCTCAATCACACGTGGTTTTGATCCCAATCACACGTGGTTTTGCTCTTAACCACACGTGGTTTTACCCAAAACCTCTCGTGGTTTTACTTCCAATCACGCGTAGTTTTACTTTGAATCACGCGAGGTTTTACTTCGAATCACGCGAGGTTAAGGCTGCAATCAGGCGTGGTTAGGGTTGCGATCACACGTGGTTAGGGTTGTAATCACGCGTGGTTTTTTATGCATGTCTATTGCTCCCCAAAAAAACTTTTGTTGTCTCGGTCTGGCCCAGTTTAAAGTTCCTCAATTACCCCGCTCAGCTCATCCATGTACTCATGCAGGTATTCTGGCACGCTCCCTTTGCTGGTATCGATGATCCAGAATTTGTGGGTGGTGTTGAGCTTGAGCTCGAGGTAGTAGCCCCCCTGGTCCGCACAGTCAGGACAACCAAAGACCGTATCCGTTTCATTGAGTAGGTCAGTCGGAAACTTATCAAGAAGACCCACTGCTTTATCATATTTGACCTGATCCAATTTGGTATAATCTCCGATGTAGAAATTTTGGCGGTCCGGGTATTTGTCCAGTGTGTCTTCACCCAGCTGGTTTTTATCCAGTTTGAAGATCCTGACACAATTGTCTCCCAGGCAGAAGCCGGCAAACTTCCCAAAGATGAGATAGTCTTCGGAGGATAGTTTGGGAGATCATTTTCCTCACAGGCGGAGAAAGTAAGTACTACTAGGGGCAAGCTATTTCACCAATATGTCCACAATTCAAATTGCCCCAGTTGATATCGAATCTCCCCTCAGTGACTTCTATTGTGTCTGTTTTCGTATCAGAGTCTACAAGGCTTAATTCAAAGGTTCCTGAGATCACCGTATTAATAGTGTCAAATCTTGAAATGATCACTTCGCCGGAATTTTCAAAGGAAAGAAATCGTGTACCATTATTGTCCTGGTCATATACATTTACAAATACATGTGGATTTGGAGGACTGTCAATCCCTTGATAGCCATTACTTTGACCAATAATGTAAGTTCCTGATGAGGAAAGAGAAGGAATGTATATATAGATATAGTCCGGTCCCGTATTTTGCATATTATCTGAACAGCGAACAGCAAAATATGGTGGTCTATGTGAGTTGATTAGACTATCCTTCATAAAGTCAAAATCTATACCAAATGCTCTACGTCCGCTTCCAAAACCAGGTATGCCATCCACTGGAAGCAGTAATACACCGTCAACAAAGCATCCAAATGTATTCAGGCCCTCTTCTGTGATGGGAGGGAGTGTGGGCTTGGGTTCATCTTTGTTGCAGGATATGAAACCTGATGGTATTGCCAAGAGTAATAGAATGCAAACTGTTTTCATAGCTGATGAATCTTGATTTTATACAGCTGAACTTCTTTAGGAACCCTACTCATTTCTATCTTAACTCATAATTGTAAATGTTTCAAATCAAAAAAGATAAAAATACTTAACGAGATAGCTGTAAATAATGATACTTCTCATCGATTGAATAATCAGCAATTATTAGTCTCGGTTTGTCTTTGGACTCAGTAGGTTTTGTCCTACAACTGCTCAATTACCCCGCTTAGCTCATCCATGTACTCATGCAGGTATTCAGGCACGCTGCCCTTGCTGGTATCGATAATCCAGAATTTGTGGGTGGTGTTGAGCTTGAGCTCCAGGTAGTAACCTCCCTGGTCTGCACAGTCAGGACAGCCAAAGACCGTATCCGTTTCAGTGAGTAGGTCAGTCGGAAACTTATCAAGAAGACCCACTGCTTTATCATATTTGGCCTGATCCAGCTTGGTATAATCTCCGATGTAGAAATTTTGGCGGTCAGGGTATTTGTCCAGGGTGTCTTCACCCAACTGGTTTTTGTCCAGTTTGAAGATCCGGACACAATTGTCTCCCAGGCAGAAGCCGGCAAACTTCCCAAAGATGAGATAGTCTTCGGAGGATAGTTTTGGAGAATCATTTTCCTCACAGGCCGAGAAAAGAGAGAGTATACTGAGTAGTAGTACAGGTAAGCTTAAATTTTTCATTGGGTTTGAGTTTTTCCAATGACAGCCGATTTTGAGGAAAGGTTGAAATGATCTTAAAGATATTTGCGCAGATGACCGTTAGGCTTATTTGATAGTCACATTTTTTAGCTCATTATTAGCACTGAAAGTTGGGAAATACATCAATTCCACCTTCGCCGGATTGAGGCTGTAAATACCAGAAAACCGGGGAATAAGCTTGATCTCAAATGTGTATTCTCCTTTGGCCAGATATTGACTAAAAATAGCCGTCTCATTTTTAAAGTATTCCCTGTGAGACTCAAAAGGACAATGGGTACTCTTTTCAGCATAGGAGCATCCACCTGGAATAGGTACATTGATCATTACATATTCAGCATCTTCTTTTATCCTTACCGTGGCTACCAGGGTTACCTCTTTCCCGCCTTCCAGAAGCCCATTTGATGACCCTTTGAAGTAAGTATCAATTTCAAAGTCTGTTTTTACGGCTTCCGGATTATAATTCCAGCTTTTTTGGTAAGTGGTCAGGTAAACAGGAAAATCTCCCGATTTGGTTATGGTTACAGATTGATTTGCAGGTATTTTTACTTCAAAGGGGAACCTTGTGATTGTTTGATCCAGACCACCACTTATGGTCATTTGGGGTTGTTGTAACGGTGCCTTATTTGTTAAAATATCCGGCAGTAAGGTTTCCACGATCTGTGCAGACTCATAAGTATTGGTCCAATGACCGGTTCTGCGATTCTCGAAAAAATAATTCCTGATGCTTTTCAGTAAAAGCTGATGATTTGCAGAGTCATTTTTTAGCACGTGATATGCTAGCAGGGTGTTTGATCTTTCATTGTTCAGGGTGTTTGTTTTTGTATGCTCATCAGTATAGTATACGTTCCCAAAGAAGGTTTTTCTTTGAAAATGCATCAGCGTATCTGTATTTGTTGCAAGTTGCACCGTCTGCTTGATTCGGATAATTTGCAGTAGCTGATTCAGGGTGAGGTCTTTCCCGGATTCAATTTCATGGAGGTAGCTTTGATAATTGATCGGCGCTTCTAAAAGCTGAAGGATTTTTAGTATTTTGATTTTGTTGTCAACAGATAAAGTGCCGTTTAGTTTCCAGATCAGTTGACCTGTTATCTCCTGCTTGTCCATTTGGGTTTCATATCCCAGTTTATTTGCTTTTGTCAGGGCTTCCAGCACATGAAGGCTAACCCATTGACTTTCATCAGAGTCCTTCCACCATCCCCATAAACCATTCTCAATTTGGTTTTTACCTAATTGACGGATGAGCCGGATGATTTCCTTTTCAGCATTAAATTTTTGATGACGATAGTCAGCAATGACTTGTTGCATGAGTAAGGCTTTCAGTTTGGAAGCGAGCTGTTCATTGCAGTTGTACCTGTAAGCCAGCACATAACTTAGCTCTTCTTCCATGATTTCCAGCACATCAGATTTGGCATAAAGGCTGACTTCCCCTAACAGAGGATTGAAGATCGGTCTGATCACAGTATCACTGTCCAGTACGAAGAAAGATCCAATTGTTTCTTCCATTCCTTTTGGGAAGACTGGAATGTTTCTTAGCTCTCCGTCAAGGTAACCATCCTTTTTTTCCAGTGAATATTTGACTTTAAGAGAATCTGTTCCGGCAATTATTTTCAGACTGTCGGTGAGGTTGTCTTTGCATATCTGTTCTTTTTCGATTTTTAGCTGGTCATTTATTTCAAATCGGGTAGTCACATTGATGGTATTCGGTGAATAATTCAGCACTTTGCCAATGGCATAGGTGGTGTCACCTGTAACTAAAAACCTGGGTGCAGCAAGCTGCCCCATAATGGGTTTGTAGGACTTGATGAGCCCCTTTGTTTGTCCCGTTTGTTTTTTGCCATTCATGGCCAGAAAGTAGGTCTCCCAGCTGGTAATGTCATCCGGAAAAGTAACGTCAAACGTTGCTTTGCCTTCTGAATCAGTAGATAGCCGGGGCTCCCAAAAAGCATAATCTGAAAAGTTTTCTCTTATTGAGCTGGCTTCAGACGCTGCAGTAAAAAACGATTCATCATAATCTGCACCTTTGCTTCTCTGCATGGTGGGCTTGAATCTTCCGCTTTCAGTTTCAATGATGACTACACCATTTGCTCCTTGTGAACCATAAATGGCTGTAGCTTCAGCATCTTTAAGTACCTGTAAACTTTTAATCATCTCGGGGTCCAGCTCATCAATGTTTCCACTAAATACATTTCCATTGATGATATAGAGCGGTTGTTTTTCAAAAGAGATAGCGGACTGGCCACGGATCGTGATGTTTACTCCTGATGAACCGGGCGTTATGGAGACTCCTGCTACACGACCCTGCAGGCTGCCGGAGAACAAATCCGGGGACATAGTAGATACTGCTGCTGAAAGAGATCTTTTTTCAACTGAACTATAACCTACTACCACAACTTCCTGCAATTGCTGAACATCCGGGGATAGAAATACATTGGTCGCATCCTGACGACTGATGTCAATATCCCGTGACGTATAACCTATAAAGGAGACATTCAGAATATTTTTACCTGGAGGAACCCTGACCCTAAAATATCCATCCATGTCGGTAACCGTGCCATACGTGGTGCCCTGTATCACAATGCTAACACCTGGTAATGCTTCGTTGGTGTTTTCTTCATATACATAGCCTTCAATTGTTTCTCCAACACCAGAATATGAAAATTGCTGCCTGTATTTTGTGAATATCTGATTAAGCTCTTTTTGGTTATCTCTTTCGTAGGATCTTTTTAACAGTGTCTCTTCAATCAGATGACTCACGTAGATGCTGAATGAATCTTTTTGTAAAATTTCAGGCTTGTGTAATGCCTTGTAATTCAATCCGTTTGAAGTTATCCTGATAGAATCTTCTATGTGATATCTTGAATCCGGATAAAAGAATAAGAGTTGGTAGTATCCTTTTTCCAGTTGATACATTGTGTTGGTATTGCCGGGATAAACCCTTAGGAAATCATGGTTGTCGTAACGAAAAACCAAAACATTTAATGGAGCTTCTGTTGTGGGTGGAGTAGAGAAATGCAATCTTCCATAACCCGGAGAATGGCTGGATGGATTGTAATATCTTGCACTATGGTACCTTTTGGCATTCAGATAATTGTTCCATTGCTCCTTTAGTCCATGGAGTGTTCGCACAGTATCTGTCAGAGCGGGAGTAGGGTAGTAAATCCTTTCGAGATATTTTGGGTAATGGTCTCTTTCCTTGGAGCGCATTTTTAGCAAGCCTTCCTGAAATTCATATTCAAAGTAGGGTTCATGGAAAAAATCAATAGAAAAGCTATCCATCAAATGAAAAGCCAAATGTCCGCTGAAGGGGCCTGCCAGTTGGTTATGATGTCCGGTTCCTGGTTCAGGTTTGATTAATTGTATTTCCGGTCCTCTTTTGAGGTAGGCAAAATGCTCGCCAAAATTATTTTTATAAGGGATAATGTAATTATAAAGTCTGTTTTGCTCGCCAATGGTTAAAGAGTTTGGTTTTTCTTCTTTGCTGATTTTTTCATTTGCTGACTCAGCATCAATACTCAAAATGGTTTTTTGTCCCGTTTTGAAATACATACTATCCAGATCATATTGATGTGTGGTAGTTCTTAATGAAATCTGGTGATATCCACTGTCAATCCTAAATGAATAGGGCCTTTGATGAGTTGTCCAACTGAAATAAACGGGTTGGCGATCCACATAAATAACATGGATCTGTTGGATGGAGCCATCTTCCACTACGAAAGGAGAAAATTGTGTGATGTTGTCCTGCGTAGAGTACTCAAAACGATAAATCTTGTTTCCGGGATATGTAAACCGATAGTACTCAATCGTATCAAGTCCGGCAACCAGTTTCCAGGTATTATAATCCAGCTCATAACCATTCTGAAAGCCAAAATCGAAGTCCTTAAAATAAAAATTATTGATCAGGGTTTTGTCTTTGCCTTGCTTACCCATGTTTGGTAGGTCAGGCGGGGAATAATTAAACTTTTTTGTCATGGAATAGGCGGTCAGATCTACTCCGGACACAGGTCTGCCAGCCATATCAGTGACTTGAACTTCGATGCTTGATTTTTGTCCGGGGTATACCAGTTTTGGTTGGCTGACTGCCAGGTTGAGCCGAGTGCTTAGCAAAGGAATTCGAAAGCTTTTTTCATGTATTTCACCGCCCCAGAGGTAATTTAAGGAGAGAAAAAAGTTTTGACTTGTGGAGACTTTTTCAGCTATTTCCAAGGCTTTGCCATGTCCTGTTTCCCGGAGGCCATTTTGTTTATATATGGAATAGTTGAAGGGTATTCCCCTGGGATTTTCAACCAGAACGAACAAAGAGTCTGATGTTCGTTGGGAATAACACTGGATGAGTGAGGGTTCCGTAGATAGATCCAGATGTTTTTCCAGGCTATCAGTTTTCACTGAATAAAATGCATAGAAAGGGTTGATCTTCACTTTCCAGGGAGCATTTCCGAGGTAGATAAGGTTTTTATTACCGAAATTGTCCTCGGCAAATACAGAGACCCTGGTAGAATCCGGAAGTCCATTTTTGAGTATGGATACCTCAAGAGAATCTCCTTCAATGTCTATTCTTGCCTCTTTCAGTAGGTGGTAATAGGAAATTCTGGCACTTTCAGTCACCACCTGATTGTCAGACGTCAGCAAACGTGCTGAAAGTTCGTACTCAAAATTTGCTGCAGGCCAGGTAGTGTCCGAAATAATGAACTCAGTCTCTCCTTCAGGCAGCAACCTCCTTTCCAGGAAGAGTAGTGTGTCGGGGATAAAGACTTCATCATCAAAAAAGTCATGTGTCATGTCAGATGTTAATAACAGTTCGACCCTGGCGTCAAGCAGGTTTAAGTCATTCTCATCTTTGCCCTCAATCCATACGGTAAATGTTTTATCCTTATGCTGTGATTGTGCACTGGTTCTTAAGAATACTTTGTTTTTTGATAGTTCGTAGTCTTCATATTTAAATGATTCAGAGATGTAGGTTTTCCCATTTGGTTTCTGAAGGGAGAGGGTATAATACTGATCCAGCTTTAGATCAAGGGAATCATGAATAGTAAACATATGAGAATATCCCCCCTTACGATAGGGTGATAATTGAGCAAGCTTGTATGATTTACGGTTGGCCCATAATTCAACCATCAGATCTTTACTTACCGGTTTGCCTTTTTTATTCAGTACAAAAGCTTTGAATTTCACTGTGTCACCTGGGAGATACTTTGCTTTGTTGAACACGAGATACCCTGAATGCTTCTCCTCAAACCGGTTATTCATGTCGCAGTAGTAATGATCAAAGTGGCAGGCTGCCCAATAAAAAGAATTGGTAAAGAAGTTTTTAATCCGGTATATCGTGCCACGTGGCCATCTCCTCACAATTGACACCACTCCATCATAGGGAATATGGAGGATAAAATTGACGGGTATCCAGACATATTTCACGGGTGTTTGATACAAGAGTGTTCTTGAGCCTCTTTTAATGAATGAGTTATTGTATTGTCTGGATAGATTGTAGTAGGCGGTAAAGTCTCCAACAGTCACAGTGAGTAATCCTTTGCGATTGGATTTCTTGTCAATGAATGCTTTTCTTTTGGTATCGTAACGAAGGTTTTTACTCTTTACTCTGATGATGGCATTGGGTTGAATTTGACCATTCAAATCATATACCTGGACGACCAGGTCTGTATTGTTATTTAGAATAAATACCTCGAAATCCTGGATGGTTGTTATTGAAACCTGTTGCGTATTTTCTTCAATGAAAGTTTTGAGGTAATGACCGACGGGAAGTTTTTTCGTATAGCTGCTGTCTGTAGGAAAGGAATCTACAAGTGTATGAAACAGAGCACTTTCTTCATCAGCGGAGCCCTCTAAATATAGGCCTCTGGCTTCCTGATCAGTAATTTTATATATGTAGGTAAAATAGCTGCTCTGCCTGCTTTCGAGTAAGCTCTGACCGGAAATCGGATTGGATAGAAGTGAGGTAAGTATAAATAGAACAGGTAGAAAACAGCACTTCATAGTTCAGGTTATGTTATTTAAATCAAGAATACCTGATTGGATAAATCTATCTTATTTTTATTGACCGAAAAAATTGCAGCTTGAAAATATGTAGAGAATGCTTATTCTTTAATCTGTCTGAGTGAAAAAGGATAGGAGATGGGTTTATCAATAGCTAATCACCACATTCCCAACCTTGCTCCCTGAAGCCACATGCGTATACGCTTCCTTGATCTGATCCATGGGATAGGTCCTGTCAATCAGTGGTGTGAATTCATGGCTTAGCCACAGCTCACGGATCTTGACGAGGCTTTCCAGGGGTTTGGCCGGGATCGCGATCTGGCACCGTTTTCCTCCTGTAAGTAGGGTCGTCATCATGAGGAGGATGTTCTGGCCGTCCGGACCCAGCTCGGAGGAAATATATTTTCCTTTTGGTTTCAGTAAGGGTTTACATTTCCCGAAGGTACTCTTTCCGACGGCATCGAAGATGTGATCATATTTTTCAGCGGTGGTGGTGAAATCTTCCTTTTCATAATCGATCACATGAGCAGCTCCCAGCTTTTTCACCTGATCAAAATGTACCTTTCTGCAGGTTGCGGTGACTTCCACACCATAGTGCTTGAGGTACTGAATGGTAGCTGCGCCAATAGCCCCCGTGCCTCCATTCACCAGAATCTTTTGTTCGGACGTTATTTTGATTTTATTGATGAAATTATATCCGTAGTGGCCTGCTTCCGGACTGGCAGCGGCAACTTCATATGTTACTTCATCGGGAACTGTGAGAATGGTCTTGTCCTCATGGATGGTCATGTATTCTGCCTGAGATCCGAGGGCTCCGTTGTCATCAAATCCCCAAACCCGATCGCCTTTTTTGAATTTGGTGACCCCAGGCCCCACTTCCACCACCTCACCGGCAAAGTCTGTCCCAAGCACCTGATGCTTTGGTCTTCCCAACCCAAGGAATAATTTCATAATGAAAGGCTTTCCGGTGAGGATGGCACAATCGGTCCGGTTCACTGTGGTAGCATGTACCCTGACCAGGAGTTCATGATCCTTCGGTTTGGGTACATCCATCTCGACGATCTCGATCATGGATGCATCTCCATATGTTGAGCGGGTGACAGCTTTCATGGTCAGAATTCTCCCAGGTTGAAGCTAGAATTTAAGCAATCCTGTTCGGACCATCAATCAACAGTTGCAGCATGATTTCGAATTTTTGCTGATAACCTGCAGACATGTTCTCAGATTCATCAAAAAGCTCATCTCGTTTGATGGGGACACTAAGGGGTAATGTCCAGGCTCTTAGTGCTTTCGCTACGGAATCCATGGCATTGATCCCCTGGATAGCTTGTGTGCCATCAGCCCAGCAAACCAGCCCGATCATTTTTCCAGTCAGGTAGGGTTTGGGTGAGTTGGCGCTGTATTCCAACCAATCCAGGCAGTTTTTCATCGCACCCGTCATGCTTCCGTGATAAAGGGGAGTGAGCCAGATGTGTACATCGGCTTCCGTAAAAACTTTATTCATTTGTTTTACAGATTCCGGAATCTCGGTGATGGCAAGATCAAAAAGGGGAATGCCGGAGTCGGCTAGTTTGAAAACTTGCGTGCTAATACCCTGCTTCACCAATTCGCTTTCCAGGTGCGTGCCAATTCGTTCAGATGTTGAGTTTTCTCCTCGCTCGGTGGAGCCATTAAAGATAAGTGCCTTCATGTTGTTCTTTTCAGGAAAGCATATTTAAGTACAACTGAGATAAGGATCAAATTTTAGTACAGTGAGTTTGGGGAACATAGAAATAAAAATCTGTGATCATGGTGGTATTGATGGTATTGATGAGCAATGAATTCATCAAGTAAGTTATGATTGGTTATTGAGATGGTGGCCTGTGAGACACCATAGCCGTCAACTTAAAGCCTCCAATTCTTCATTCATTTTTCATCTAATTAAATCCCGTAGGGATGATATTATTATAGAAGCCAGATTGAACAATAGATCTAAACCCTGAAAGGGTGTCATTATAACCATTCAAACAAGAACTTTTCTTCATATGGAATCTCATATTTATTGAGAAGAGCTAAATATTCCTCTTTAAAGGTTTTCTTTTTCGCTCTTCCTTTTACTGCAAAGACAGCATGAATGTAAATTTGTGAGAATGATCCAGCCATAATGTCACTCCCCTGGTCGGGCACCTTCGGAGTTTAATTCGTTCTAATGATATTTTATTATAATTCTGTCATCCCTTCGGGATTTAGAAATATTCACCGTTTTAAGAAATAAACCTTAAGTTGACGGCTATGGTGTTTCACAGGCCATGGGTCGGCGGTTTGATAGATCCTGGGCAAATTAAGGAGAAGTGAATAATTCTTCTAACGCTTGCTAAGATCCTTCATTTCACTACGCTCATTCAGGATGACGAAATGGAGTTCGATTATGGTTTCGCTTGCACAAAACTGAATTTATTCCCTTTTCCGCAATTCATTTCTTCGCATGGGCATCGCGTCGATGAAAGCAAAAAGCTTTTCATTTTTCAATAGTTCTGCCTGTCGAAGTTTAATGCCACCATCCAAACCGATCAGGATTATCTCAAACTCACCTTCAAGTTGTTTGTAGTTTGTATACAGATCATCTGAGGGAATCCATGCTGATTTTTTCAAACCGGTTGCAAACTCATTCGGCTTGATAGTGTACACAATTAACCTCCTGTCCTCCACGCCAGCCATATCTCGAGTGAGTTCCATAATCTGATCCTGATAAACCGGATGATCCGCGTTTTCCACCAAAATCAGCAGTAACCGGTTTTCCCATCGGTGGGAGGATAAATCCTGTGTTGCACCCATACAAGAAGTTAACATGAAAATCAAAAAAAGCGATCTGTTCATCATCAGCTGATTTTTCTTTCAACCCGGTGTATGGGCTAATTGTTTGTTGTCCAGCTAAATAAACTCCATTTCTGAGTGATCATTTAAAAAAATAAAAATAATTGTAAAAAGTACACGTATTCCTGTTATCTTCATCAATCCATTAAATTACATGAGATGAAGCGCACCCCAATCTGGATCATCATTCTATCCTTTTCGCTGTTTACCTACTGTACCGAGCATAAAAAGCCGGAAGATTCAGGTCCCCGAAGAATTGAAATGTTGTTTCTGGGTCATGATTCGGATCACCATCCGTCAGATGAACTTATGCCAATCCTGGCTGCAGCACTGGCTAAGGATGGAATTAACCTGACCTATACAGACAAGGTAGAGGATCTCAATCCCTATAAGCTGGATCAATATGACGGGCTGATTATCTATGCCAATCATGAATACATTTCACCATCACAGGAGCAGGCCTTGTTGGACTTTGTGGCGAGTGGAAAGGGATTTGTGCCAATCCATTGTGCCAGTTATTGCTTTCACAATTCCAAAGACTATATCAACCTTGTAGGGGCCCAGTTTCTCAAGCATAAGGCAGACAGCTTTAAAACAGATATTGTTGTCAAAGATCATCCAGTGGTTTCGAATGTGTCTGAATTTTACACCTGGGATGAAACGTATATACATCACAAACATGCCGACGACCGCACCATTTTGATGGAGCGTGTGGAGGGAGATCACCGTGAGCCATGGACCTGGGTGAAAGAGTATGGGGAAGGGCGTGTCTTCTACACAGCTTATGGCCATGATGAACGTACATGGAGCAATCCCGGTTTTCAGCAGCTTGTTAAGCAAGGCATTTTGTGGTCTGTAGGGCCATCGGTCTATGAGAAGTGGGAGCAATTCTCGCAAGGTATTCCGAAGTTGGTCTACACACCAATGGACAATATCCCCAACTATGAAAAGCGGGATCCGAAACCACAGTATGTGGACCCGCTGTCACCGGAAGAATCTAAAAAACTGATCCAGGTTCCACGGGGTTTTGAGCTTTCACTCTTTGCCAGTGAACCGGATATCATCAATCCTATCGCGATGGACTGGGATGAGAAAGGTCGTCTTTGGGTAATTGAAACCGTCGATTATCCCAACACCGTGAGGAATGAAGACGGGGTGGGAGATGACCGGATCAAGATCTGTGAGGATACCGATGGGGATGGAAAGGCGGACAAGTTCACTGTTTTCGCCGATGATCTTAACATTCCGACCAGCCTGGTCTTTGCCAATGGTGGCGTGATCATTTCGCAGGCTCCGCACTTCCTGTTTTTGAAAGACACCAATGGAGATGACAAAGCCGACGTGAGGGAAACCATCATCTCCGGATGGGGAACGTTTGATACCCATGCCGGTCCGTCCAACCTGAAGTATGGTATCGACAACAATATCTGGGGAGTGGTGGGGTATTCCAGCTTTGAAGGGGTCATCGCCAATGAGCCCAGGAAATTCCGACAGGGGATCTATCGTTTTGCTCCGGATGTTTCTTCTTTTGAATATCTCACCCGCACCAGCAACAACACATGGGGCCTTGGGTTTACGGAAGACAATGAAGTCTTTGCTTCGACTGCAAACAATACGCATAGTGTTTATTTAGGTATTCCAGATAGATACTATCAGGGAGTAGAAGGTATCAAACCTGTAAGCAGTGAAAAGATTGACGGTCACTATGCCATGCACCCTATCACGGATAAGGTGAGGCAGGTCGATGTTTGGGGAGGTTTTACGGCTGCTTCTGGCCATAATTTTTATACGGCAAGGGAATATCCTGCCTCATATTGGAACAAAACAGCCCTGGTGTGTGAGCCTACCGGACACCTGGTTCATATTGCGAATATTGAGAAATCCGGAGCAGGATTTAAAGAGAAAGACGGCTGGAATCTATTTGCCAGTGCCGATGAATGGGTAGCACCTGTAGAAGCCAAAGTAGGTCCCGATGGGCAGGTATGGGTAGCGGACTGGTACAACTTCATCGTTCAGCACAACCCGACACCAAGCCCTGACAGGGGAGGCTACCAGGCAGAAAATGGAGAGGGAAATGCCTATGTAAACCCACTGCGGGATAAGCAACACGGTAGGATCTGGAGAGTGGTCTATAAAGGAAGTGACCCTGAGAAGCAGCAGATCACATCGCTTTCAAAAGATGATCCGGATGGATTGATCAGTGCTCTGAAAAGTGATAACATGTTCTGGAGGATCACCGCACAGCGTCTTTTGGTAGAAAGGCAGGATGAGGAGGTATTACCGGCTTTATATAAGCTTGTAAAAAGCAATTCACTGGATGAGATCGGGGAAAATCCTGCCGGCATGCATGCCCTATGGATCATGGATGCCCTCGGTGCCTTGGACGGATTCAACAAGGAGGCATACGAAGTGGTGGTAAAAGCCCTGGGGCACAATTCTGCTGCAGTGCGTAAAGCAGCAGTGGAACTATTGCCAGTCAGCCTGTGGTCTAAGGAGGAGCTCATGGCTTCAAAAGTGCTTACCGACGAAGATCCACAGGTAAGGCTTGCTGCCATTTTGAAGCTTGCGGAAATGCCATCCTCAGTTAATACCGGGAAACTTCTCTATAGATTATCCATGGACCCTGAATACGGTTCAGACCCCTGGCTGTCCAGGGCGATCTACACTTCTGCAGTTCGGAATAGGCAAGGCTTCATGGACAGCTACCTGGCTTCAAATCCAAATTTCAGCTTGCCACTGGATTCTTCGGCTTTTGAAACATTGACTGACCGAGAAGCCTTCATGGCGAATTATTATACCAAACCATCTTCTGATCTGGCTGTTTTGGCAGAATCTTCAGGTGATGCCAAACAGATCAATATTTCTGTGATCAAAAATCAGATGAAATATGACATCAAGGACTTTACGGTTAAGGCAGGCGAGACGGTAGAGATCGTATTTACCAACCCGGACTTCATGCAGCATAATTTACTAATCATTCAGCCGGGGCAGTTGGAAGTAGTTGGAGCGGCTGCCGATGAGCTGGCACGTAGCCCGGACGGTGCTGAGAAGAATTACGTACCACAGATTCCTCAGGTATTGTTCAACACACCGCTGGTTGATCCGAATAACACAGTGCGATTGACCTTCAAGGCTCCGAGCCAGCCAGGCGATTATCCTTTTGTGTGTACATTTCCGGGTCACTGGCGTCTGATGAATGGTATCATGCGGGTGACAGGTTCAGAAGTGAACTGATCGAAAATCTAAATTTATTATGGGATTGAATGTAAAGTTTGGGGTAAGCACCTGGTTGTGGACTTCCCCCTTTTCTACAGAAACGACACAACTCTTTAAGAAAATCAAAGATATGGGCTATGACCTGGTGGAGATACCGGTGGAAAACCCGGATATCATCGATACTGCCAAAGTCAAAAAAGCCCTGAAAGATCATGACCTCGATTGTGTGGTTTGTGGCGCGTTCGGACCCACGAGGGACCTTACCAATGATGACCCAGCCATCGTAAAACAGGGAATGTATTACATCGAATCCTGCTTTCAAATCTGCAATGACCTCGGGACGAGTTTCCTTGCTGGCCCGATGTATTCTGCAGTCGGTAAAGCTCGGTTACTTCCTGAGGATCAGAAAAGGATAGAGTGGAACAGGGCTCTGGAGAATTTGCGGAAAGTGTGTGAAAGTGCACAGACCAAAGGGTTGGAGATTGCATTGGAGCCACTCAACAGGTTTGAGACGGACCTGATCAACCGAACAGAGGATGTGGTTAGGCTCATCGATGATATCAACCATCCTTCCGCTAAGATCCTGCTTGATGGTTTTCACATGAACATCGAGGAACCAAGCATCGAGGAGGCCATCAAACTGGCCGGAGACAAATTGATCCATGTACAGGTGTCCGAAAACTACCGGGGCACTCCCGGAACAGGCCAGACACGTTGGGAAGATTATTACAAGGGTTTAAAGGCCATCAACTACCAGGGTGCGATATCCATTGAAAGCTTTACTCCGGAAATCCAGGAGTTGGCCGGAGCCGTTTGTATCTGGAGACCATTGGCTGAGAGCCAGGACGGATTTGCTTCGGAGGGGTTGAAGTTTCTGAAGGACTGGGCGTCGAAATAATTTATTGTTTGTTCCACCAAACTTCCCGGGGATAACTTGTCCCCAGGCTAAACCTCTCCCCAATTACCGGATGAATGATGGGCGTATTAAGCCGTTCGCTCTCTGCTTTGAATCGCAGAATAGGATCTGTCCATTCATGAACAGATAGTTTGAAAGCGCCCCAGTGAATGGGCATGAGTAGTTTTCCCTTTACATCAATCCCGGCCTGTACACTCTGCTCCGGCATCATATGGATGGCTTCCCAGGCTTCATTGTACTGTCCACATTCCATCATGGCCAGATCAAAAGGTCCGTATTTATCTCCGATTTCCTTGAAATGCGGCCCGTAGCCGCTATCACCACTGAAATACAGTTTTTGATGTTCACCCTGAATCACCCAGCTGGCCCATTGAGTAGCATTGCGGTCAGTTAAACCTCTTCCGGAGAAATGTCGAGCTGGGCAGGCAACCAATTTCAGTCCCTTGTACTCCACACTATCCCACCAATCCAGCTCGGTTATTTTTTCTTTGGAAATCCCCCATGATTCAAAATGTGAGCCCACTCCCAGGGCCATGTAGAAGTGCCCCACTTCATCTTTGATCTGCATGATCGTTGGATAATCCAGGTGATCGTAGTGATCATGTGAAAGGATCACCGCGTCGATGTTCTTCAGCTGTTCGACAGGGATAGGCTTTTTGTAGGGATACCGTTTTGAACCGAAAGAGATCGGGGCAGCGACCTCTCCCAACATAGGATCGATCAGGATTCGTTTTCCTTCGATCTCTACCAAAAAGGCCGAGTGCCCAAACCAAGTGACCGAGGTGATGCTATCTACAGCTGCTTGTCCATTCTCCCCAAATTTTACCGGGAGGCTGTCAACAGGCGATTGGTTCTTTCCAAAAAGCAAATCAGGCATAGTTCTCATGATCTCTCCAAAGGACCCCATTTTGGTCTCGATCTGGTTGTCAAAAGCTTTGTCACCATAATTAGGTGACTTTTTAATCTCTTTCAAATGTTCACCTTTCGGCTTTTGACCGATCTGAGGAGAAGTTTTGACGAAAATGATGACTGCGATCGTGAAAACGATGACAATACCCAGTATGGAAATGATGAGATACATGAATGCTTTGGCCATTTTTTTGATCATTCCTTTATGGACGGGGAAGGGGGAGAATTATTTTAATTCATTGGCTGACTACTTTTCAAGTCTTTGAGAACTTAAAGTGAGTTCATATTATGAATTGTTTAAATCCGTTGTATTAAATAGCTGATTTATTTAAATTTATATTATGAGGATTTCGGTGGCAATATCCTTTTTAATGCTTTCATTAAATGGTCTTGGACAAACCCAATATCTTGGTTTTGAAGCGGGGGCTACTAGAACTAGTATTAATGGGAAGAATTTCATGGAAAATAATGATTTTAGAACCGGATGGACAGGTGGTTTAGTGTATCAAAGGCAATTTGATAACAATTTCATTTTGGGCACAGGGTTATCTTACATTGAAAAAGGTTTTAATAATGAACTCGCATATACTGACTATGAGGGAAATCCCAGGGAGCCGCTTGGAGAAACCATCACTTCTTTCAATTATAATTATTTATCTATTCCCATTAAGGGTGGATTTCAGTTTGGAAGTAAATGGGCTGGTTTTGTCAATTTAGGACTTGTATCTTCTTTTTTGGTTCATGCATCAGTGCACGAGCCTGGTATTGAAGGAATAATTGATGCAAGGAAGACCAATGTGACCGATCGGGTGTCCAGGTTTGATTTAGGTGGACTGGGTGAAATTGGCATTAGTTATGAACTGTTCAATTCGTTCGTGATCTCTTCCACGCTCGCATATCAACAAAGTATAACCTCCGTCACTAATGAAGGTTATTTTTCTCAAAGCAAAATTAGACATTACGGAACTTCATTGTCAGTTGGCTTGAAGTACAGGATGAATTATTGAAGGACTTTGAGACTTTCCAGCAAATACACTACTCCACTATAAATTCAATTGGGAAAGATTCTGTAGTAACCAGTGTATGATTATTAAATATGAATCTAAATACCGATGAGAAATGATTTCGGTATTCTCCAGTACTAAACTAATCTTAAAGTTCACTTTATGTGAACTTTAAGGAATACCTGCTACAGTATGACAATGGAAACCTTGAAATATAAAGTAATTAAATCTCGGGATCAGTATGATAACTATTGCAAAATCCTGGATACACTGATTTTTGATGAAAGCAGCCTTGAACATCAAAAAGAAGTTGAAATGGAGTTGCTTACTTTGTTGATCGAACAATACGATAAAGAAAACAATAACTTCGATGAAGTAGATCCAGTGCGATTGTTAAAGTCTTTAATGGGGGACCATTATTTGAAATCAAAAGATCTTGTAAACATTTTAGGAGTTAGTAAGGGTGTGATTTCAGATATTCTCAATTATAAAAAGGGCCTTTCTAAAGAGGTCATTCGGAAGCTTTCAAGCCATTTTAAATTGAGTCAGGAAGCCTTTAACAGACCCTATGAACTTAGACCTTCAGATAACAAAAAGAGGCTCCAAAGTAATCCTGCATATAATGTATAGGTTTCTCTATATCTTAACAAAGATCTGTCTCTTATAAAGAATATAAAGAAAGGTCCACACCAGCGCTAATGCACCCAGGGCCTGAAAAACCTCATGCCATTTTTCATCAAAAGGGGCATATAATCCACCAAACAACCGTGCTGAAGTGTATCCGAATGGGATAAAGCCATAAGCAAAATACACCGTCAACGAATTCATCCCGATGACTTTGAATGGAAAAGCCCATCGCTGATATCCTTTCACATCAATGATCCAGTAGAACAGGGCCATGGACATAAAGGCAATTCCACTGGTGAGCAGGATGAATGAGCTTGACCACAGTTTTTTGTTGATGGGAAAGTGAAGATCCCAAATCAAAGCAATTACTATTGCAATCGCCCCGGCAACAGCGAGTGTTAAGGTTTTTCTGTTTCCATTCCAATCCCTTCTAAGGATGTCTCCTGCGATACTGCCAAAAACGGTGATACACAATGCCGGGAATTGGGTTAGTATTCCGTTTTCATCGTAGATCCCTTTTACAGTGTGTAATCGTCCGGGCAGAAAAGTCCGGTCTAACCAACCTACAAGATTTCCTTCGGGAGAGAGGTCACCAGGCCCAAATCCCGGCACTGGCACTAAAAACAACAATCCGTAATAGGCGACGAGTATCCCGGCGATCCAGTAGAGCCGCTGCCGGATGTCAAAATTCAGGAAGAGCAGGGAGGTGATGAAGCAGGCGAATCCAATACGACCCAGTACGCTCACAAAACGAATTTGCGAAGGTTCAAAGAATTTGATGGGCTGGTTTTTATAGATGATCCCCAACACGATCAGCAGAAGCATCCGCTTGAAAACCTTCTTGTACAGATCGTTTTTGCTCAACCCAATGTCAGTTCCTTTAGTTAGAGAAAAAGAAAGCGAGACCCCGGCGATGAACAGAAACAAAGGAAAAATAAAGTCATAAAAGACAAACCCATTCCAGTCTACATGATGCAGCTGATGTGCCAACCCATCTACCCAGCTCCATCCGGTTTTACCATCCAGGAGCACAAGAAAAGTGCCTCCTCCCGAGATGAAGAGCATGTCAAATCCTCTAAGTGCATCAATCGATAGCAGGCGTTTTCCTTGTTGCATGATTATTTCAGTTTGGTTGCGGATGCTTTATCCAAAAATAGTTTAGTATACGGATGTTTTCTCAATACAGTAGCCGGACATGCCGTACTGATCTCGCTGTATAAAGTATTGTATACAGCTTCGGCTTTTCTTTCATCCGGCACTACGCAACTGATCACTTTTGAATGAAGAATGGCTGGTATTGTCAGAGATAGGGCTTCTGTCGGGACATCATCCATAGTAGGGAACCAGCCTTCACCAAATTGCTGTTTTCTACAAGGCTCATCCAGTTCAACAAGCTTCACCCATTTTGGATCATTAAAATCAGCTACTGGTGGGTCGTTGAATGCTATGTGTCCATTCTCACCTATCCCAATGCAGGCAACATCAATTGGATGTTTCTTTAGCTCATCTTCGTATGCTTGCATCACCTGGTCGAGGTTTTCGGCATCACCATTCAGATAAAAAATTTTCTTAGGGGCTACTTCATCCAAAATTCTTTCTTTCAGGTATTTCCTGAAGCTGGCAGGATGCGTATCTGCCATGCCCTTGTATTCGTCCAGATGAAAAACAGTTATTTTTTTCCAGTTGATGTCTTTTTTCTTCAGGGCTTTGAGAAAAGTAAATTGAGAAGCTCCCGTAGCCAGAATGATGTTTGCTTCTCCTTTGGATTGAATGGCCTTGTTGATCGTTTCGGCGACAAAGTCAGCAGCTGCATCTCCCATCACGTCCGGGTTGTCATAGATGGATACCTGAAGTTGGTCAGTAGTAAATTGTTTTTCCATTGATTGAGTAAAGAATTGATTTATAAAAAGTCTGCAATAGCAAACCAGGTTGTTAATATTGAAAAAAGGATCACCGCGACAATCCCAATGTTTAACCGGGTGCTTGCCAGGTGCTCATTCATGAGATTCTTTTTGTTGATCAGGATGAAGATCGGAATTGCCACTGCAGGCAAAATACAAGCCTGGAAAGCCTGAGAAAAGATCATCAAAGCAGGTGGTCGCTCATCTAAAAAGACAGTTCCAAAGGCAAATGCCATACCCAGAAAGATCAGTATCCTGGATTGGGTGCTGTGAATATTCCTTGGCTGTCCGGTGTAATCTGAGACCAGCCAGGGTGCTATCAGTACAATTGGGAAAATTGTAGAAAGACCTGCGCCGGCAATCCCGATGATGAGAATAAAAGCGGCTGCTTTACCACCAATCGGCTCAAACAGGGAGATCATCTCCACGGTGTTGTCCAGCTTCATTCCAAACACATGCAAGGTACCGGCAGATACCGCCATGATCACTCCACTGAGTAAAAGCATCATACCTGCAGAGACAAATGCATCTTTTTTCTCGGTCTTAAGATCTTTGATTGTCCAACCTTTCTCAGACACAACCACACTCCGCATGATAAATACGGCTGCAGAACATGTAGTTCCTGCAATGGCGGCAATCAATCCGAGAGATCCGGGCGTATCCGGGATGCCGGGAATCAGTCCTGCCGCAAGCGATGAGAAGCTTGGCTTTACCATGAAAAATACGATAATGAATGAGATACCCATCACCACTACAATACCGGTGAGCACTTTTTCAAATGCCTGATATCGACCATACCAAATGAGAAATAAAAGGATGATACTGAAGAACAGGATGATCCAAAACCTGCTGATCACAGCTCCATCAAAAGCTAGCCGGATCCCTTCCTGGATGAGGTCAGCCACAATCCCCATCACACCCATCAATGCCAGGAGTTCACCAATGATCAATGCAATGATGATATACAAGGAAAGGATCCAGCCATTTTTGAATTCCTTTTTAAAGTTGAAAAGGGCTGTATTTCCGGTTACAAGCGTCACTTTGCCATAAGCAACCATCAGTACAAATGTGAAAATACAGGAGAGTACGAGCGCCCAGAAAAGTGTCATACCATGTTCAGCTCCAGTCTTGGCCATGGTAGTCACACTACCGGTTCCGATGTTATAGCCGATCAGGAAAAGTCCGGGGCCTACTGCACTTAGGGCAATTAAAAGTTTTTTCATTTTGGGTTAAGTTGGGTTCTGTGTTGGTTAAGGTTGTGAATACACCAGTTCACCTGCAACATAAGTTTCTTTGATAATCATTTTATTGTTATTCATACTAAATACAATCAAATCCGCTCTACTACCTACTGAGATATTTCCAAGATCATCCAAAGACATCATTTCAGCCGGATTGGTGCTCGCCATCTGAATGGCATCTCCCAGGCTGCACTGAGTGTAATCCATCACAACACCCACACACAGGTTGATGGGGGAGGCTGCTCCTGCCAGCACATTTTCTTTGGGTAGTTTCACCACATTGGGAGTGAGTTCCAGCATCCGTTCACCACGCTCATACATCCCGGGTGGTAAACCGGCCAGGTCCAACGCGTCTGATACAAGAATGGTATTGTCAGGACCTTTGGCTTTATAAAAACTCCTCACCTCTTCCTTTGTCAGGTGAAACCCATCGGCAATGATACTGGGTGTGATCCGGTCATCCGCCAGCTGCGGCCAGATGGGGTTGTGATGCCGGTTGATCATGTTGGCACATCCATTTCCCAGATGCGTAGCCATCCGGGCACCTGCATCCACCGCTGCTGTGATCTCTGCTGCGGTGCCATTGTGGTGTCCCAGAGAAACGATCATCCCACTTGCCACACATTTTTTAATGAAAGGAATAGCACCTTCAAGTTCAGGAGCAACAGTAATTAACCGAATACCGCCTTCTGCTGCGGCCTGGATCTCTGAAAATTCTTTCCAATCCGGCGCTTTGATGTATTTCTCCAGATGGGCACCCCTAAATCCCGCTACCGGTGAGATATATGGCCCCTCCAGATGAAAACCAGGGATAGATTTTCCGATCTCCGGATCTTTTTTGGCTTGTGCGAGGATGGCAAAATTCTTCTTGAGCCGGTCAACATCACTGGTGATGATGGTTGGGAAGTAAGAAGTGACCCCTGCTTTCCATAAGGCCCTGGTAGCCTTTTTTACTCCTTCAACAGTCAGGTCAGGCCCGGAAAAATCCACGCCCATATACCCATTGATCTGGATGTCTATCAGACCTGGAGCAATAAATAACTTTTCTTCTGAGTCCGAACCCTCAAGTCTATCAATCCCCGAGATCTTTCCATTTTCCATTTGTATGGAAACAGAACCTTCGTCGGAGTAAAGGGTCCCACTGACAGCTGAGGGTTTATCGATCATATTGAGTTGTGAAAACAGGAGTAATGTGAGAATAGAAAAAATACTTTGCTTCATAGTTTGGGTTTTATTCGGTTTTAATCCAGGTTTAAAGACTAAAAGCGGGTACTTGTTCCCATTGTCCACTTTCCACAGACTTTTCAAGGGCCTCCAGGACTGCAATTCCTTTTAGAATACTTTCATGACTTCTGGGCTCTTTTCCTGTTCTGAACATCTCTACCATGTCCACGTATGTGCGGCCCGGATAATCTTCTTTCACCCTGGGTTTCAGTTCTACAATTCCATCCTTTGTCTCCACAAAAGTTTGCCAGCCATATGCCTGGGTAGTAAATACCAAAGAAGCCAAGGTCCCATCAGCAAAGACCAGGCTTGCTCCGCTATTCTTATCATTTTTGATGATCCTGACTTTTGCTACATCCTCACTGTACATGAACATTAATGGCTGAATGATATGGGGCCCATAGAAAAATACACCCCCATACTGAGAGTTGATGTCTACTCTTCCGGATCGAATGATATGGGTAATAGGATCTATTTCTTTTATCTGCTCTGCCATGTCGAACGTCTCTGCATTCTGAGCTATGGAGCTAAACGACGTGACCGGTGTGCCCACTCTTCGGGCCATCTTCAGGAATTCCACACCTTCTTCCAGGCGGTAGCAAAAAGGTTTATCAATGAAAGAGGGGATTCCGGCTTCTACAAAGGGTCTCGCCGCATCCAAATGAAACTTACCATGTCGGTGATCTACAATCAGTGCATCAATTTTACCGAGCATCTCTTTTGGGTCTTTCACCATTTTTGGGATCTGGCCTTTTTCCATGGCGTCTTTGGCAAATTCCTCCGTTTCACCCCAAACATATTTTACTTCCACTCCCGGAAATTTCTTATCAATATTGAAAAGTTTGCCAAATCCCCTGGTGTGCGAGTTTTCGGCTCCGATAATCCCGATGGTGATTTTCTTTTTTTCTGAACTATTGCCAAAGGCTTTCGTTGCAAGATGTGGTGTTGAAGATAAGGCCAGGGCCGCTGCAGCCCCTTTTCCGGATTTTTGAATGAATGTTCTTCTGCTGTGCATGTAGATTATTTGTTCGTGATATCGGATAAAATTATTAAATAATATCTATCGTCGTTTATTTTTGGCGCCCGATTAACGAAGCATGAAAAATTACTCAGAAAAAATAGCAGGCGAATTAGCCCTAAAACCACATTTTGTTGAAGCCACCATCAAGCTCCTGGATGAAGGGGCAACCGTGCCTTTCATCTCCCGATATCGTAAAGAGGTGACCGGAACCATGGATGAAGTAGCTGTTGCGGGTGTCAGAGACCGCATCACCCAGCTTCGGGAATTGGATAAAAGACGCGAGGCCATCCTGAAGTCAATTGATGAGCAGGAAAAGCTCACCCCTGAGCTGAAGAAAAAAATTGAGGAGGCCGAAACGATGACGGCGTTGGAGGATCTTTATCTTCCTTACAAACCCAAAAGAAAGACCCGTGCTTCTGTGGCCAAAGAACGTGGATTGGAACCACTGGCCAAATTAATCTGGGAGCAGGGCAAGTTCTCACCATATGATGAGGCCGAGAAATATATCAATGAAGAAAAAGAAGTAGCCGATATCGAAGCTGCTTTACAGGGAGCACGAGACATTATAGCGGAATGGATCAGTGAAGATGCTACTGCACGTGAGCAAATCAGGAAGCTGTTCCGCACTGAAGGTATCATCAAAGCCAGGGTATTGAAAGGTAAAGAAGCGGAAGCAGCTAAGTACAAAGACTACTTTGAGTGGGAGGAGCCGCTGAAGAAGATACCATCACACAGACTATTGGCCATCAGACGAGGTGAGCGAGAAGGCTTGCTGATGATGGATACTTTCCCACCAGAAGAAATGGCTATCGATAAGCTTTCGAGACAATTTTTGAAAGAAGCCAATGCCGCTACCGAGCAGGTAGAGATTGCCTTGAAGGATTCTTACAAGCGATTGATCAAGCCAAGTATTGAGACAGAAATACGATTGGAATCTAAGAAGAATGCTGACCTTGAGGCTATCGGAGTATTTGCAGAGAACCTCAAGCAGCTACTCATGGCTCCACCTTTGGGACAAAAAGCAGTGATGGCCATAGACCCCGGTTTCCGAACAGGATGTAAGCTAGTATGTCTGGATCGTCAGGGCAAGCTGCTGGAAAATACCACCATCTATCCTAATGAGCCACAAAAGGATACCCAGATGGCCGCTGCTGTTGTTTCCGCTCTGGCTGAGAAACATCAGATTGAGGCCATTGCCATAGGGAATGGTACTGCAGGTCGGGAGACCGAACAGTTTATCAAAGGGATTGGCTTACCAAAAAGTATTTTGATTGCCATGGTGAATGAGAGTGGCGCTTCGATCTACTCTGCCTCTGAAGTCGCCAGGGAAGAGTTAAGTGATTATGACCTGACAGTTCGTGGTGCGGTATCTATCGGTCGCAGGATCATGGACCCACTGGCTGAGCTGGTGAAGATCGATCCGAAGTCGATTGGGGTAGGACAATATCAGCATGATGTGGATCAGAACGACCTCAAGCATTCACTCGACGATGTGGTGATGAACTGTGTGAATGGTGTTGGAGTGGAGTTGAATACGGCCAGTAAGCAGCTATTGACCTATGTGTCCGGCCTTGGACCCCAACTGGCGGATAACATTGTAAAACATCGAAATGAGCACGGTGCTTTCAAGAGCCGGGAAGAGTTGAAATCTATCCCCAGACTAGGGGATAAAGCATTTGAGCAGGCTGCCGGCTTCTTGAGGATCAAAGGAGCCAGTAATTTGCTGGATGAAAGTGCAGTACACCCTGAGCGATATGAGACCGTGCAGTCCATGGCCAAAGACCTTGGGTGCAAGGTGGAAGATCTGGTAAAGGACGAAAACCTGAGAAAGCGCATAGACCTGAAAAAGTATGTGTCCGGTGACCTGGGACTACCAACGTTAAAGGATATCCTGGAAGAGCTGGCCAAACCTGGTCGAGATCCGAGGCAACAATATGAGGTATTCTCTTTTGCAGATAATGTGCATGAGATGTCCGATCTGACTATTGGGATGAAGCTCCCGGGTATTGTTACCAATATCACCAAGTTCGGTGCTTTTGTGGATGTGGGTGTGCACCAGGATGGTCTGGTTCATGTGAGCCAGCTATCTGATAGCTTTGTGTCAGATCCTTCCAAGGTGGTGAAGCTTCAGGATAAGGTGATGGTAACGGTTACTGAAGTAGATGTTCCAAGGAAACGTATTTCATTATCAATGAAGTCAGATCCTTTTGGTAAGCCAAAGCCAAAACAAAAGTCGAAACGAGAGGACAAACCGATTGAAGGCGACCTTCAGGCCAAGCTGGCGATGCTGAAAGGGAAATTTGGTAAAGGATAAGGACACTTGCACGCGTTGCAAACGCGCGCAAGTTCTCAATTGAAATCAGCACCAATCTGGCGCACGATTATATCGCGTGACAGATTGGTCTTTTAAATTCTATTAAAACTCAACCTTCGGTGCGCTCTCTGCTCCCTGGTCAGCTTCAAACAACGGCTTCCTTTCAAATCCATACATCCCTGCCAGGGTATTGTTCGGGAATGAGCGGATATAGGTATTGTATTCCTGAGCAGCTGTGTTGAATCGTTGTCTGGATACCGCAATTCGGTTTTCTGTTCCCTCAAGCTGGGCCTGCAATTCAAGGAAGTTCTGGTTAGATTTCAGGTCAGGGTATCGCTCTACAGTGACCAACAGCCGTGATAATGCAGAGTTCAATTGGCCTTGAGCCTGCTGAAATTGCTGTAAAGTGTTTTCGTTGAGGTTTGCAGGATCTATCTGGATGCTGGACGCTTTGGCACGAGCTTCGGTCACGCCGGTAAGTACTTCTCTTTCCTGCTCAGCAAACCCTTTCACGGTATTCACAAGGTTGGGGATGAGGTCATATCGTCTTTGATACTGTGTCTCCACATTGGACCATTGTGTATTCACATTTTCTTCCATGGCAACCATGTTATTGTATTTGCCGGAAAAGAAATTGTATATAAGGAATACCGCTACAACTATAATTCCTATGGTGATCCACTTCTTGCTCATATTTCTTTAATTTTAGCTCAAATTTAACAAGTTATCTCAATCAGCGTAATCGTACTGCTTAGTGATTAGACGAATTAATTCTCTTATTGTTTTATTCCTTGTTTGTGGGAGTGTATGGGCTCAGAATATTGTACCTATACCACCGTTGAAAACCAGGGTTACAGACCAGACCAATACCCTTTCTGAAACCGAAAAGAAGAACCTTGAATCAAAGCTATCTTCTTTCGAACAATCTAAAGGAAGTCAGGTTGCAGTGCTGGTGATCCCGACCACAGGAGATGAAACCATTGAGCAATATGGGATCCGGGTTGCTGATCAATGGAAGATAGGGAGAGAAGGTGTGGATGATGGGGCCATCTTGCTCGTTGCCATGCAGGATCGTAAAATGCGAATTGAAGTTGGTTATGGACTTGAGGGCGCTATCCCTGATGCGCTGGCAAAAAGGATTATTTCTCAAATAGTCACTCCTGAATTCAGGGCCGGTCATTTCTACGATGGTATCAACGACGGAGTAGATGCTATCATCAGTCTGATCAATGGAGAAGAACTTCCTGTTGCCACTCCTCAACAAAGAAGTGTCTCCGGGAGGTCTGTGCCCAAATTCAGCTATTTATTTATCATTCTTGGTTTGATCATTTTCGGATCTATCAATTCGGTTCTGAAAAGCAGGCTGGGCAAGGTTCCGGGTACCCTAATTACTGCAGGAGTAATATTTCTTTTGGTATGGCTGATTATCAATGTTACCGCAGCCATTTTCGCTACAATCATCCTTTCCCTGATATTTAATATTCCTCATGGCGGAGGTCGTGGGGGAGGTTATCGCACCGGTGGTGGATTCTATGGTGGTGGATTTAGCAGTGGTGGTGGATTTTCCGGAGGTGGCTTCTCTGGTGGAGGCGGCGGTTTTGGAGGCGGCGGTGCTTCCGGTGGTTGGTAAAATAAAAAATAATCAAGGTGAGTAAATATCATTTTACAGAGCAAGAAAAAGAAGAGGTGAAAAAAGCCGTCCAGGACCTGGAAATGGTAACCAGTGGAGAGCTTGTTCCCTATTTTGTGCCATCGAGTGACAAGTATGAAGAGGCCTCCTGGTATTCAGCTGCAGTGGTGGGGTTATTTACCCTCGTAGTAATCGCCTTTTTATCTTACACCTGGGCTTTACCCGTGCAGCTGACCCCAATTGATACTGCCATGATTGTCATTGGCTTTATGCTACTGGGTTTTTTGACGCCCATCATCCTGCCTTTTTCCATCCGGTGGATCACCTCCAGAGATACAATGGAGCAACGCGTATATCAGCGAGCCATTGAAGCTTTCCTGGAAGAGGGAATTTACAAAACAAAAGACAAGATTGGCATTCTGATCTTTATAAGTAAGCTGGAACATAAGGTTGTAGTGATTGGAGATGAAGGGATCAGTGCCAAAGTAAGCCGGGAGGACTGGCAAGTCATAGTAGACACTGTTGTGAAGGGTATAAAGCAGAAGGAGATTGCCACTGGTATCGTAGAGGCAATAGGGAAGTGCAAAGATCTACTGCTCAGTCACGGATTTAATACCCGTTCAGATAGACCCAATGAATTGTCCGATGATCTCAGAATCGGATTTTAAAGAGAGTTTTAGATTTCCGCTTTATTTCTGAAGGTCCTCAGCACCAGGATGATGGTTGATGCAACAAAGATAATCCCGAGCCATGTCAGGGGGTCAGTAGTCCATGAAGAATCACTGACTGTTACGTATACGGTGTCCACGGTTTGTTGTGCCTGGAGAATAACTGTGGTGATAAAAAAGGTAAAAAAGGTAATGACTTTTTTCATAGTGCATAAAAATAATCGGTTTTGACGAACTGACCTTCCACCAGACTAAAATTCCATTCACAGATATGGTTTTTTTTCTGTTGCATTCACAATGAAATATCTAAAATGCCGCCTATTGTCTATAAATAACTGCTCCTTAGCTATTTTAATATTTTTTAACCGGTGGTTGCACTAGGTTTGAAGTATCAATAATTTATGTGACTTTGTTTAGTAATAGGCTTAAGGTACGACCCATCACAGTAATACTACATGGTTTGGTTTGGGCTGGATTTATCTTGTTTCCACTGATATCAGATCCATTTTCAGCGACGTCTTCAGAAGTCATTGATTTGAGTTCTATACTGATTCGGGTCTTATTGATGGTATTGTTTTATTTCAATGCCTATTTTCTGATCGCCCGTTTTTTCAATAGGAAAGCATTGGTGATATATGTGTCAATCCTGATTTTATTTGTGGCAGCATCAGCCGCGTATCCCATCATTTATTTTAAGCTTAACCCACCTCCTAAGCGTGAATTCTTCGAACAAAGAAGATTACAGAAAGAACCACCTATTGAGGAGCCAGCCATTACCAGACCAGAAGGTATTGGCAGACCTCGATTCAATGGAGAAGACAGACCATTTACGAGGATGGGCTTTAGGTTAATGTTGCCCCTTAGTGTGATTATGCTTATCAGTTCTGTTTTTGGGTTGATACTTAAATATGAAAAGCAAAACCAGGAGCGGGAAACTGAAAGCCTGAAATCTGAACTCTTTTTCCTTAGGTCGCAGATCAATCCGCACTTCATGCTAAATACCCTGAACAACATGGTTTCGCTCGCCAGGAAGAAATCTGACTTGCTTGAACCATACTTGCTGAAGCTATCAGGGATCATGCAGTATATCTTATATGATTCGGAGAATGAACGGGTTAACCTTCCTCAGGAGATTAATTATCTGAACAATTACATTGAACTGCAAAAGATCCGATTTGAGGATGACATGAAGATCAATATTGAGGTAGATCCCCGGATTGAGGATACCCAGCAGCTCATTGCTCCTATGATCCTGATTCCTTTTGTAGAAAATGCCTTTAAGCATGGGGGAGTTTCCATAGCTGCCCCTGAAATATATATATCCATCGGACTGGACAAAAATGTGTTTCGATTTGAGGTAAAAAACAGGTATTACCCGGAGTCAGGCGTAGAGTCAGACTTGTCTTTGACAGATAGTAAAAATCCGATTGGGCTCATTAATGTAAAGCGACGACTGGAGCTACTTTACCCTGAACAATACACGCTGAATATTTCTCAGTCTGTCCACCCTGAGGAGAAGACGAATTGGTATGAAGTGAGATTAATGATTAACTTATGAGTATGTTGAGGTGTCTGGCTGTAGATGATGAACCACTGGCATTGGATTTACTGGAGGATAACATACGTCAGGTAAGTTTTCTCACCCTGGTGGGCAGATGTAGGAATGCGATCGAAGCCATAGAAGTGCTACAAAAAGAACAGGTGGATCTACTGTTTCTGGATGTACAAATGCCAGGATTAACTGGCATACAGCTTTTGAAAAACCTGAAGAACAGGCCCATGGTGATCTTTATCACAGCCTACAAAAATTATGCAGTAGAAGGTTTTGAGTTGGATGTGCTGGACTACCTGGTAAAACCCGTGCCATTCGAAAGGTTCCTGAAATCCGTTACAAAAGCCCTGGAATTCAATAACCTGAGCAAAAAAGAACAAAAGAGTAGGGAGTACCTATTTGTCAATGCCGACTACACCTTGTTAAAAATCACCATCAGGGATATTGTGTACATAGAAGGACTTAAGGACTATATCAAAATATTCTTATCCAGTTCAGCAAAACCAGTAATCACAAGGTTGAGCATGAAGGCTATGGAAGAAACTCTTCCTGCTGACCAGTTCATTCGCACGCACAAATCCTATATTATTTCCATCGATCACATCATCTCTATCCGCAAAAACAGGATTAGGTTGAAGGATACAGACATCCCTCTCAGTGACCATTATAAAGAGTCATTGATGAACCTGATCCAGAAGGAAAACCTGTAACCGGCCAAAATCTTCTATACGTTTTATCCTGTTTTGTCGCAGGAATAAGACTGCAGGTATACTTTATTTTTTTAGCATCTGCTAAACCTCAAAAATTGCATCATAGATAAGAAATTTCTGATGGGTGCAGACCAATATTTACATCCTTTAGCATCGAGACCGTGTCTTTGGGAATCATCAAGACCAGTGAAGAACTGGAACCTTTCATAAAGATGTAGTTGAAAAAAAACTAATGCGATAGTCCGTGACAGAGATGTATCAGGTTAAAAATATTGCATATAATATAATGATCACAGTATCCTTTTTGTTGATTGTGATTTTTGATGGTACTGCACAGTCTGATGCCCGAAGGTCCTCAGGGGGGAAGATTACCTACAATGAGAAGGCGCTAAAGCAATTGAAAAAAGACAATAAAAAGACTTTTAAAAGAAATCACAGGCAGGTGCTTAAGATGGCGGAAGAGAATGATTGGAAAATAGTTAGGCCATTGCCAGGGGGTGGAATTCTGGAGTTACACAGTCTTGATGCGAAAGGAAAACCTGTATACTACAAGACCTATTCTTCGGAGTCAGCTGCTACAACCCGTACCGACCAGGTCTGGGAAGGAGGCGATTCAGGGTTATCGCTAAGCGGAAGCAGTGAATATGTGAGTAATCGGTTGGGGATATGGGATGCCGGTGCGGTGAGAAGGACGCACCAGGAACTTTCGGGCAGGGTGTCGCAGGAAGATAATGCAGGGAACTCCTACAGTGATCACGCCACACATGTGGCAGGCATCATGATTGGAAGCGGGGTAAATGCTGAAGCGGTAGGGATGGCTTATCAGTCGGACTTACTTGCCTGGGAATGGAGTAATGATCTTTCTGAGATGAGTGAAGCTGCAGCGGATGGTTTACTGCTGTCTAACCACTCCTATGGACTGGGAAATATTGGGTGGGTCTATAATTCGGATCGCTCGGGGTCTATTCTATGGGAATGGTGGGGAGATACTGATATTTCAGCCTATGAAGACTATCGATTTGGCTATTATGACGATTATGCTCAGGAGGTGGATCAAATAGTGAACAATGCACCTTACTACCTGGTGATGGTAGCTGCTGGAAACGACAGGACAAGCAGTGGACCAGGAACAGGTAACAGATATTATCTCAACAGCTCAAATACCACAAGTACGGTGGAAAGAAGAGATCAGGACTCTTTTGATTTGATCACTTCATTCGGTCTATCAAAAAATGTACTAACTGTCGGTGCGATTCATCCTATCGAAGGGGGGTTCCAGGAATCCTCGGAAGCTGAGCTGGCTTATTTCAGCAGCCTGGGTCCTACGGACGATGGTCGTATCAAGCCGGATGTCGTAGCCGATGGCTGGGATGTCCTTTCTTCTGTGGCTACATCAAATCAGGCATACGATTATTACAGTGGAACGAGCATGGCAGCACCTAATGTTACCGGATCTCTTCAACTGCTGCAGGAATACCATGCAGAACTTTATGATGGTAACTTTCTGAAAGCAGCTACATTAAAAGGATTGGTGATTCATACCAGTGATGACGCAGGCAATGAAGGGCCTGATTTCACCTATGGTTGGGGGGTGCTGAATACCGCCCGTGCAGCCGAAGCAATCAATGGGATGGATGATCAGTATCTGGTAGACGAACGGTCTCTGGTGCAGGACGCTCACGATACGATCCAGGTCATTGCCTCAGGTTCGGAATCACTCAAAGTAACAATCAGTTGGAATGACCCTGCTGCTACTCCTCTTGAAATAAATGAGTTGGTGGTAAATAACAGAACACCATTGCTGGTCAATGACCTGGACATCGTAGTTTTTGGTCAGGATAGCACTTTTTATCCATGGGTACTTGACCCGGATTTCTCTTCAGCAGAGGCGACACCCGGTGACAATTACAGAGACAATGTTGAGCAAATAGTGATTCGCAATCCCGTACCGGGAGAGACCTACCAGGTAGTAGTGAGTCATAAAAATACCCTGTCCGATGGTACACAGGATTATTCATTGATCATCGGTGGTCAGGGTGGACAACCATATTGTGCTTCCGGGCCTGAACAAGAAGGTGGACCATCCTTGAGTGAGGTGCATTTTGGAAGCCTGGATTATGCCACAGACCCTTGTACCGAAGGTAATGACAATGTAGAGTTAGAGGCCGAGGTTTCTTTCAGGCAGGATGGCGCTATACCATTTGATTTGAGTGCTCAGTTTTGTGATGGACTTTCAAAGACCCACTACATTCTCATTTTTGTAGACTGGAACAAAGACTATGACTTTGACGATGAAGGTGAAAGTGTTTCGTCTGTGGAACTGTCTGAAGCAGGGCAAAGCCTAAGTACGTTTATCAACCTCCCCTCGGAACTATCCTTTGGTGCCAGTACCAGGATGAGGATTATCGCTACTGATGATCCGGATGCCGCAGCCTGTGGTATTTATCATGCCGGTCAGACCTTAGATATCACCCTTCGGTTTGTAAAACCTCAATATGATGTAACCCCATTGGCGTTAATAGCACCCGATGAAGCATCCTGTACAAATACGATCCTTCCCTTACAGGTGCTGTTGGCAAACGAGGGGAGTGAAGAGGTAAGTGGCATCCCAATTGAGATCCAAATGGAGGTGAATGGGACACAAAACATCTATCAGGATACCTTATGGTCATCTCTTCCATCCGGGGAAGAAAGAATATTTAGTCTGTCTCATTATGTTGAATTAGCGCCTGATACACCGTATGATTTTAAAGTCACCACCACAATGGCGACCGATCAATACCGGAGTAATGACACAATAACCACCAATTTTCAATCTAAAAGCCAGATTGTTTTAAGCAATGCCAGGGCTTATATATGCGACGAGGAAAGCATCCGATTGCTTTCTGACGACTTATATACTTTTTGGTATACTGATGAAGATCAGCGGGTCCCTGTGGGCTTTGGTACATCTGTGGTGTTGGATGAATGGCCCGCTGACTCTTCTTTTTATGCTGCCATCAATGACCTCGATGTTTCGCTGGGTCCTGAAGGTAAGCATGTATTTGATGGAGGTGCATACGGTGCGGGGTATTTACCTGAGCCGCTGATTTCTACAGAAGCACCTATCACGCTGGATAGTGCCCGGCTCTATATCGGAAACTCCGGAACATTGATTTTTAATTTGATTGATGAATCAGGTGCTACAATATCTTCAGCTGAGGTAGAAGTAGAAGCTACACGCGAATCAGCTGTTTCGGGAGATGCCGACGATGACCTGAATGATGCAGGAGCCATGTATTTCATTGGATTGGATTTCCCTGAGCCAGGCAATTACCGTATCCAACTGGAATATGAAGATGATGCATCCATCTTCAGAAGCAATGAAGGAGTAAGTGGGTTCCCCTACACAGTCTCAGATATTGTCACCTTACACGGGGCATTGTATGATGAAGACACTTTGACCGATGCCTATTATTATTTGTATCACATGCAAATCAGGTCACTGGACTGCAGTAGTGATAGAATCGCGGTAAAAGCCCAGTCAGGACCCCAGATAAACAACCTCATCACTTCAGAGGTGACCACTTCCTGCAATACACCCATCCAGCTTGATGCTACATCATATAACGGATACGTCTACGAATGGACAAAAGATGGTGAAATCATAGAGACCTCTTCTAATGCGGTTTTTGAAGCTACGGCATCAGGGGATTATGGACTCACCATCAGCAATGAGCAGTGCGTTTATTCCCCATCCAATATTGTAACCCTTGACATTACAAACCTTGACAAGCCGGAGATCACCATTGAAGATGAGAGCCTTTTGATCTCCAGCAGTTCAGCCGGTAATCAATGGTATCTGGATGGGGAACTCATTGATGGAGCCACTGGCGGTGAATACGAAGCCGTGATCGCAGGATATTATCAGTTAGAGGTGAGTGAGAATGAATGCTATGTGTATTCGGATGAAGAGCTGGTTTATGTAGATCCCCCGGTGGAAGAAGGTATCTGGATTTATCCCAATCCGGCCGAAAGTATTGTGACCGTCAGGTTGCGACAGTTATCCGATGATTCGGACTTCTCCATGTCATTATTTGATCTGGCTGGAAATGAGCTGTTGCAGTTCCCGATGACTTTTTTGTTTGAAGATATCTACGAGGCCAGACTGGATGTTTCAGTTCTTAGAAGTGGTGTATACCTGTTGAAGGCTCCACAGTATTCAGAAGATTGGGTTAAAAAATTGATTAAAAGATAGAGATGGTTAGCGCAAATATGCTTTTTAGAAAATGTGGATCGGTAAGAATAAAAACCCGAGTAAGGTTCAGCTCATGGGTACCCTTGTTGATAGGAGTGGTGTTTTTGTTTTCTTGCGAAAGCAATACCCTGATTAGTGATGATGTGTTGTCGGAGGAAGACTTCAACGTAAGTCTGCTCAAGGATCTGGCGCTTGATTTTTCTACGATTAGGCTGGATAGCCTGGCTACAAGCAGTACGGGAACGGTGACCATTGGATCAAACCAGCAAGCCGGAATTGGTATCACAACTCATATGACCTGCTTTCAACCGGGATTGGACCTAAGTGCTTATTCCACATTACAGAGCAATGTGGATTTTGAATCTTTGTCGTTTGACTCCATGGCGGTGGTTTTAGTGGCTAATGGAGAGAATTACTATGGATCAGGTGAATACACCACATTTTTTGTGGACCAGTTTCTCACACCACTTGAATTATTGGACAATGGCTACCTCTACAATACTTCACTGCCTCCATCGGATAGAATCAGGGTTGGTAGCAGGTCATTCAGATCAAGCCTCGAAGACGGAGATGAAATTGTAATAGGTCTGTCTGACAGTTTAGGACAGGCAATTTTTGATCTCATGGCTGAGGATGATGAAGTCTTTTCCTCTTCAACAGATTTTGTTGAGTTCATCGGGGGTTTCAATGTCTACGCCCACGAAGCTTCGCCAATATTATCTTTCTATGCAGACAGCCTGAAAATGCGGTTGTACTACACAGACAACACGAATATTCCACCCACTAAAAAATACTTTGATTTCCCAATCAACGATGAGATCTATTATACCTATACGCGTAATGAACTGGAGAGTCAATTTGAGGGGCTGGAGTCCTTCAACGATTACTTAAGTTCTGATTCTACTGATCGTCACACTTATCTGGCTGGTGGTTCTCTGCTTGGCACAGTCGTGGACTTTCCGGGTGTGGAGATCCTGGCGCTGGAGGAGCAGGACTATATTCTCGCGCATGCGGAGCTCAGGCTTTATCCTGTGAGCGAATCAGCCAGCGATTATGATAAACTCCCGGAGACGCTGGTAGCCTACTTCATTGATGAGGACAATTCCACAATTACCAGTCAGGATGAATTTATTACTGCTACTCTGACTTTTGACGAGACCTATAAGCGCGATACCTACTATACGATTGAGGTGTCTGCCCTGATTGAACTCTTTCTAACACCATTTACACAATACAACTACTCATTGCTTGTCATGTTGCCCTATTCTGAAATGACTAACAATCCGAAGTCACTGATGATAGAAGACGGCTCGATGAGGAGTGAATTAATACTTTATACACTTGAAAACTGAAATAATAATACCAATGAAAAGAATCTTGTTTTTTGGAGTTTTAGCGACATCGATGCTGGCTTGTACGGACATTGAAGATGATGATGATGTAACGCTGGGGAACTGGTCCAGGCAGTCAGATTTTGAGGGGGTGGCCAGGTCCTCCACTGTTTCTTTCGTGATTGATGATTATGCTTATGTAGGCCTGGGGACTGATGGAAGCGATTACCTCAAGGACTTTTGGAGATATGACCCCGAGTTAAATTTCTGGGAGGAAATGGCCTCATTTGAGGGTGAGGGAAGGATCGGCGCCTTCTTCTTTTCGGCAGATGGAAAGGGCTATGTGGGGACTGGATACAATGATGAATTGGTCAACGAAGAATTATCAGATTTCTGGGAGTACGATCCATCAACTAACAAATGGACCCAAAAGGCAGACTTTGGCGGGGGTGCACGATATAATTCACTTTCATTTAGCATTGACGGCAAGGGCTATGCGGGGGCAGGGTACAATGGTAATTACCTCAAAGACATTTGGGTCTATAATCCGCAAAGTGATACCTGGGCTCAAACGATCAGTATCAGCCAGAAAAGGGAAAGTGCATTCGCCTTTGTCATTGATGGTGTAGCCTATGTAGGTGGAGGAAGAAACAACGGTGCCTATATCTATGACTTCTCATCATTTGATCCAACGAAAGAGCAATGGACCGACCTGACCTTGTTTGATGATGAAGACGATACCTATGATGACTTCTACAGTGCTGTTCAGCGGTATTCAGCCTCTACTTTCGCCATCGATGGGGTGGGATATGTAGTTTGTGGAGTCTCAAGTACCTATTCCACAGCTGTTTTTGCTTACTACCCTGAATCTAACAGCTGGTCGAGTGACCCGACAAATTTCGAGTACACTTCCAGAGGTGATGCAGCTGGTTTTTCTATCAATGGCACAGGGTTTATTGCTACAGGAAGAAACAGCAGCTCTAGGTTTGACGATATCTGGAGTTTCAATCCTGATGAAGAATACGACGAATATCGATGAGGATCTTATTTCTGGTTTTAGCATCGATGTTATGGTTGCCTCAGGAGGTATTAAGCCAAAGCTATTCGGGATCTGCATATAATATTTATGGATTTGGGACGATGACATCTCCATCTTTGACTGCATTTTCCGGGTTGGGTAATACCTCTATTGGGGTGAGGTCTCCGGTAAATGTGAATATCTCCAACCCGGCAGCAACCAACGCCATCCAGGGGTATTCTCACCAGTTTGATATAGATGGATATTTCAGTGTGCTGAATCAAAGTGACAAAAATGGTACCGGTACCGCTTATCTCGGGGGGTTACAGGGGATGAACTTCTGGTTTAGGACGTCGGCACTGAATGCGGTTACTGTAGGAGTAAAATCATTTAGCAGGACCAACTATTCGGCTACCGATGAAAATAAATATTCACCGGATATTGGTAATTATTCTGTCTTGTATCAGGGCACCGGAGGGGTAAGTCAGTTCTATGCCGGCTTTGGACATGAGCTCTTTAAGTCGCTACATGTGGGTGTTAAATACAATTTTTTGTTTGGCAATCTCAATGATACCCAGACGGTATTTGGCAATACCTACCTTGATTCAACGGTTGTAGATATATCTGAATATGTACGCAAAGCATATCTTGAGTTTGGTGCTCAATATGAATGGCAACCAAAATGGTTGAACTTTGGCAAGATCGTATTAGGTGCAACCTATAAGCCTGTCACCAATATCAATACCAGGATCAGTGAGTTGATTCTATATGATTCCGATTCACTGCTCACTGAGGATGAGGGATCCATGGTGTTACCTAAAAGTTTTGGTTACGGGGTTTCCTTTAGCTGGAAAAGAATGATGCTGGCTGCGGATATGAAGCTGACCAGGTGGAACGAGGTGAAGGATGTATCTACCATAGAGCGATATGTGGATCAGCAGGGATATTCACTGGGGTTTGAGATCATGCCGAAGTATAATTCTCAATCTTACTTCGATAGGGTTGATTACCGGTTTGGGTTGTCTCTTTCAAATTACTATCTGAAAATAAAAGGAACGAGTTTTATGGAGTCGAGCGTAAATGTAGGCCTTGGATTACCCGTGAAATATGGAGCCGGTGTTATCAACCTGGGTTATCAGTATCACCTGTTGGGGACCACAAAAAACAACCTGATCCGTGAAGTGACCAATACGATCTCGGTGGGCTTTAGTATCAGGGAAAGCTGGTTCAAGAAGCCATTGAACTATTAATGATTAAAACTCTGAAAAGGTGGTATAGGTCTTTCGGAATTTATCCAAAGTGGCATCTGATCCCAGTACGATCAGGAAGTCATCTTCTCCGATGAAAGTGTCGGGTGATGGTCCTGGGATCAGCCCTTTGATATTGTCTTTTACACCGATTACTGTCACTCCGGTCTTTTTGGTGATATCCAGTTCCTCCAGGGTCTTGTCCTTAAAGTCAGGCCTGAGGTGTTTGTAACTAACCTCTTCCAGGTGATAGCTGGTACTTGATACCCCATTGATCAGGTCAAGAAACTCAATGACTACCGGCTTGGTGACCAGCTGAGCCATAAACATCCCACCGAGTGTGTCTGGCATGATCACATTGTCGGCACCTGCACGGTAAAGTTTTTCTTCGGTCTCCTTGGTAGAGGCCCTGGAGATGATTTTGATTTTCTCATTGAGGTGGCGGGCGGTCAGCGTGATAAATACATTGGCAGCATCTGATGGGGTAGTAATAATAATCGTCGAGGCCTTGTCGATACCGATCATACGCATGTTGTCATCCTGAGTAGCATCCCCAATCACCCACTTGTAGGATTCTGGGATCATATCTTTCATCTCCGGATTTTTCTCAATCAGGACGAAATCCTGTTTGTTCTTCGCCAACTCTTCACAGGCTTTACTACCATTCCTACCAAAGCCGCAGACGATGACATGATTTTTAAGCTTACTGATTTCCATTCCCGATCGATAACTTTTAAAGATTGATTTTAGCTTTCCCTCAAACAGGTAAGATGATACTACTGACACGATGTACGCAAATAGCCCCAGGTTCAATAAAATGTAGATGGAAGTAAAGATCCTGCCTGCAGAGCTGAGTTCTTTCACCTCCGTAAACCCGACGGTACCAACGGTAATGATGGTCATGTAAAGTGCATTGACAAAGTTGAGGTCTTCAATGACTGAAAAGCCAATGAGTCCAACAACAATAATTCCAAGAAATAACCCTAAAGCACCGATCAGCTTCCCTAAATGCTTATTCATCAAAATCTGAGAGAATTAAACCTGAAAATAGCGATTTCTTGAATGATTGAGGCTTGCAATCTTCAGATTATTGAGAAATGAAAGGATTGTTTGATAGATTTTTAAAAGGAGGGTGCTCTGTTGACATTTATTTAGTAGTGTTTTGATAAATACCCCCAGGTAGTTGGTTGTTTTGTATCATTGCCAAATCACGATGATTAATTGTAATATGCGATTTATACTTGCCTCATCATTCATAGCACTCCTTATTGTCTTTGCCAGTATTACAGGCTGTCAAAAAATGGTTGATCCGCCCCGGGTGACGCTCGATCTTTCACCCGGTGAAAACAACCCCAGAAATAGTGAAGGAGATTTTGTCACCCTGAAGGACGGCACAATTATGTTTATCTACAGCAAATATGTAGGAGAGTCATCCAGTGATCATGCCCCGGCCTCTTTGGTTGCGCGCTTTTCCAAAGATGGTGGTGAGACCTGGACCTCGGAGGATCAGGTGATCGTAAAGAATGAGGGAGGCATGAATGTGATGTCTGTTTCGTTGCTGAGACTACAAAATGGCAATATTGCGCTTTTTTACCTTCGAAAGAATTCCACGGAGGACTGTATTCCAATGATGCGAATATCTGATGATGAGGCTAAAACCTGGAGTGACCCCATTGTTTGCATCCGGGACAAGCCGGGTTACTATGTCCTGAACAATGACCGGGTCATTCAGCTGCAGGATGGCAGGTTGCTGATGGCTGTAGCCAGGCACAAAGGGCCGGAAGAAGAGTGGAGCAATACAGGCAGTCTCTTTGCCTATTATTCGGATGACGATGGAATGACCTGGACAGCAAGTGAGCGGGTGCCCAATGATACCGATATCGTTACGCAAGAGCCTGGCTTGATCGAGCTCAATGATGGGCGCGTGATGATGTATATCCGGGCTAGTGGGGGATATCAGCAGCAATCCTTTTCGTCTGATCGGGGTGAAACCTGGAGCCCGATAGAAGCAAGTAATATTCCTTCACCACTTTCACCTGCCACTATCGAACGGATGCCGGATGGGGACTGGCTACTGGTTTGGAACAACAATGATGGCAGCAACCCGGAGCTTGCCGGAAAAAGAACCCCTTTAACGGCCGCTATCTCCGGAGACGAGGGCGAGACCTGGAAGCACATCAAAAACATTGAGACAGATCCCCATGGCTGGTACTGCTACATCGCCATGCATTTCCTTTCGAAGGAAGAGCTTTTGCTGGGCTACTGCGCCGGCAACAGGCAGGAAGGAACCGGCCTCGCCGTGACCCATGTGACGAAGATGAGAAGGGGATGGCTGGAAGGGGAGTAATTACGCCCCTTCAGGGCTCTGACTACATCGTGAATAGGCTCAGGGCTTTGCCCAGAGGTAGTGATTTCGCTCCTTTGGAGCTTCACTGTTACGCATGAGTTATATGCCTCAACTAAGTATAGCTCCAATGGAGCGCTATCAGACAACACAGGGCCTGGGCCCTGTGTGTTAAATCACAATCTTAGCAAGCCCCAAAGGGGCGCAATCTTTAGTCGTTTTCCTCTAACCACCTCAAAATCGTGTAATTCGTTTCCTCTGGTTTTTCTTGTTGGATCCAATGACCACAATCAAGGCTGACTTCATCGACATGGGGAACAAATTCAGATAATCCTTCAAACTTAGGGATTACATCACGGTCACCATAGATCATGAGTGCAGGCTGTTGGATGATGGGATCAGCATTCGCCAATAAATGCCAGTTGCGATCGAGGTTCCGATACCAATTGATGCTTCCGGTAAAACCTGTTGCTTCAAATGATGAAATGAATACATCCAGTTCCTCGTCACTCATAATTGGATCACCCAGTGGTTCTTTTGCTTTGGCAAGATTGATCATGACCATACCTGGTTCTGGTGCTTTTTGAGGGATATTCTTCCGGAAGATATTGCGAAGGAATTGTGATACATTTTCATCCAGTATAGCATCTGCAACACCAGGCTGTCGATTGAAGTGCACAAAATAGTAATCACTTCCAAGAAAGGCTTCCATCATCTCGATCCATGGCCTTTCTCCCCGCACCTGGTAAGGTAATGCCAGGGCAATAACGCCTTTCACGCGACCCGGATGCAAAAGGGTCAACCCCCACACAACCATGGCGCCCCAGTCATGACCTACAAATATGGCATCTTTGTATCCATAATGATCAAGCAAAGCAGTGAGGTCACCAGTCAAATGTTCAATGTCATAATCTGTCACTTCCACAGGATGTGTTGAACCACCATAACCTCGCTGGTTCGGGACGATAACATGATAGCCAGCTTCTACGAGCACAGGCACCTGGTGCCGCCAGGTAAAGGCATGCTCCGGCCAACCATGGCAGAGTACAATGGGTTTTCCCTGGTTTTGTTGTCCTGCTTCGAAAACTTCCAGTTCTACACCATTTACTGAGATCATGGTAGGGGGTGAAAAGCCTGTTTCTTCAAGGATTGAGTTCATTACGTTTGTCATTTGCATGTGTTATTAAGGATTTGATGCAAACGTAGAACCGGGGTGTGACAGCCTTATGTCAGGGGTTCGGAGGAATTATTGATATTTATCAAAATATTCCTGTAGGGTCAGATTGTGAGGTTCAAAGTGTTCTGGTAGCACTTCCATTTTGCGTATCCGGTCCGGTCGAAAAAACCGAAATCCCTCGCGCAGCCGACACCACGCTATCAGGTACCAATTTTCCGCACTTACGATGGCAAATGGCTCGATCACTCTGGTGGTAGCGTCACCTTCTTTATTGATATACTGTATTTTTACCAGCTTGTAATTGGTGAGTGCATTTTGCAGATCTGAAAGATTGCTGCTATTTCTCTCTTGATTTAAAACCTCGTCGTATTGGGTTCTGTTGGCCAGTAGATTGGCTTTGTCCTGAAAAGTATACCTGAGGATTGATTTGATTTTATCTATCGCTTCGCTGTAATCCCTGACAAAGGAAGCATCCTTGTTTTTCAATACAAGTTGCTCAGCAAGTATCAGGGCGTTGGCCTGCTCTTCGGTAAACATAATGGGTGGAATGCGGTATCCCTCCATGAGGTTGTACCCCTTTCCCTCTTCCGTCAAAATAGGGACTCCCGCCTTTTCCAGTGCTTTGATATCCCGGTATATCGTGCGGATGCTTACCCCAAATTTTTCAGCAAGGCTTGATGCCGTCACCCTGCGTTTGGTCTGCAACTGCGTTAAGATAGCAGTCAGCCTCGAAATTCTCTTGATGTCATCTCCTTCCATTCGGGTTTATTGAATTTCAGTGGTTATGGGATTGACGCGCTGATATCGTGCTGTGGTTCGGACTTATTTAACTCCGATAAAAGTAGTTTATCTACTGGTGCATTCAAAGAATCAATAGCAGGAGTATTACGCCCCTTCAGGGCTCTGACTACATCGTGAATAGGCTCAGGGCTTTGCCCAGAGGTAGTGATTTCGCTCCTTTGGAGCTTCACTGTTACGCATGAGTCATATGCCTCAACTAAGTATAGCTCCAATGGAGCGGCATCAGACTACACAGGGCCTTGGCCCTGTGTGTCGAATCATAAATCTTGCCTAGCCCCAAAGGGGCGTAATTCTACTCTATGCCCAGCCTCTCTCGATAATGCCTGAAGATGTATTAGCCATCTACCATACCGCTACCAGAAAAACAATTTTAGTATCTTAGTGTCCTGCTCATTTTATGCGAAGTATGCCCATTCAAGATATCCCATTAAAAAAGTCACTTGAAGCAATACCCCTGAATGAGGTCAAGCGACCCATCATACCAGTGGATGTTTTCATTCAGGAAGCCCATAATTTGTATGTCTGGATTCGAGCGGATTTGACGAAATTGTATGCTGCTGGGGTGGATAAAAGTTTGGTTGAATCTTTGTCAGATCGAATTGACGCCCTTCAGCTTGCCCAATCGCATTGGATCAGCTGCCGCGAAAGCCGCAAAACCATATTACTCAATCAGAAGAAGGTAAGGGCTGAAGCACTCCAGGTAAAGAATGACCTGGTAGCAGCGCTCCGTTTTGCTTTCAGGCAAGATGAACATATTCAAAGTTCCGTGAACGACATCATGAAAGGCACTTCAAGTGCTGACCTGGCTCAGGATCTGAGTGATCTGGTTGTCCTGGCTAATAGTCATACCCATGGACTTGAAGCTATTGGCTTTGAAATCAAGAAAATCAAGCTTGCTTCCGGTTTAGTCTCCAAACTTGCAAATGCCACAGCCCTGTGGAATGTAGAAAGGATGTCTACCGAAGCAAAGGAGCTTCGGGATCGGGCCTATACCCACCTACTGGAGGCAGTACATATTATCCGGGTAACTGGCCGGTTTGTTTTCCGTGACGACAAGGTCCGCATCACTGGCTACAGGCATCGTTACCGGTCCCGAAGGTAGTTCTCAACATCATTCAGACACTTCCCAGCACTATAATTAGTCTTCACAACAAAGTTTTAATTGTCCACAACAAGTAAAAGGTAGTTCACAACATGTTTTATCTATTTCACAACGTTGTGAAGTATTCGAAATGTGTTGTGAATTACTATGTGTATGTTGTGAATTATGAAATAAGTGTTGTGAACAGTATATTATATGTTGTGAATAGAAATAATATGTTGTGAACAGTATATTATTTGTTGGGGTATGGTATTTGGGAAATATGGAGGTGTTTGTTAAGTCAATTGTTGATTTTTTGTTTATCAGTTTCAGGTTTTAGGTGCACGTTGATATAAGTGAAAAACAACAATCTCAAACGTCATTCTGAACGGAGCTTTCTCAAATGATCATAATAAAGCTATATGAAATCTCAAGCCTGTTTTCTTTCTATGGGGAGATTGTAGGCGAAGTGAAGAATCTTGTCAATAGTTAGGGATTCTCCGATTCTACTCACGAGCATAAGATTCTTCACTTCGTTCAGAATGACGTCAAAAAATTGGTGGTCTGAGGTTCGCTGGATGGATTTTCTAATAATGGTGCCTACAAACAAAAAAAGCACCTCATAATGAGATGCTTTATATTGTACACCCAGAAGCCTGCCCGCCGAAGGTGGGGAGTCGATCGTAGCGATCAGCTTCTGATACTATGTACACCCAGAAGGAGTCGAACCCTCAACCTCTGGAGCCGAAATCCAGCGCTCTATCCAGTTGAGCTATGGGTGCAAAAATTCTTTTTTACACTCATAGCTTGCTTTCAATAGGCAACTTGCCGAAATCCAGCACTCTCCGCAACGGCGGACCGTCCAGTTGTGCTATGGGTGCAAAAACGGAGTGCAAATATAGAACTTTATCCCAGGATTTTGAATCAATTTTTTTAATCAGCAGGTAGAGAAACAAAAAAGTCACCCGCTGAGCAGGTGACTTCACTTCTTACATGATATTCGTTTACTATTTTGTAAAACCGATCGTCATCGAGATTACAAACTCGTCACTTGAACCGTCTCCATCAAAATCAAGAAAATCTGTTGATTCGGTTATGATCGCAACAAGTGAGGTACTATTGAGTGTTACAATATCCAATTCCATACTTTCATTGCCCAATGTCAGGATGAGTTTCTTGTTCTCCTCATCCAGAGACCATGTTCCAACTTCATCAGCCTCTCCCGGGAAAGACATTGTAAACGATCCACTGGTTGCCAGATCCAATGTCCAGCCTTCAAATTCATTGTAATCTTCATCGAATTCCTCCTCTAAATAGTCTAGCTGACTCTCAGGAATACCTAAAGCATCCGATAGGAACTCCAGAAAATCCACGCCATTGATGGTAGCAGAAAAGTCAAAGGAGTTGTAACTCCAGGTACCGGCAATTTCGTTTGCTATAAAATTATCTTCATCCTTATCGTTACACGATGAGAAAATAAGTATGCCACCAAGCAGGCAGGCAAATAAGTAAGGTTTAGCGAGTTTTGTACATTGGTAAGCGTTTTAGATTGGTAATTATATATAAAGATGGTGCATAATTATTTAAGATAACTGAATTAAGATCAAAAATTCTTATCTGTTTAATCAGTTTGAAAGTTTCAACTGAATTTTCTGGTGTAAAAAGAATGATCACCTCTGTTTATTCTGTGACAAAAAAAAGTCACCCGCTGAGCAGGTGACTTTATTATTCATAGATAATCTTAATTCTTATTTAACGAGGCCTAGTGTAACAAGGAATACCATTACGTCCACTGAACCATCCTGGTTGATGTCAAATTCATCAGACTCATCAAATGAAACAACCAATGCTGAGCTGGTCAAAGTGACAACATCCAATTCAACTACATCATCTCCGGTAGATCCGCTACCAAAATTGAGTGTGAGTGTCTGAGTAGACTCATTAAGAACCCAGGTGCCTTCTTCCTCAGGCTCTCCGGGATATGAAGAGATGACTGTTCCATTACCATTAAAAGTAATTGACATTCCCTCAAAATCATTGATTTCATTACCCCACGCTTCCAGTTCACCTTCAAATTCTGAGGCTGCCTGTCCAGTTTCGTCAGCCCACCACTTCAAAAAGTCAGTGCCATTAATAGTGGCAGAAAAATCAAATGAATTAAAAGACCAGGTGCCTTCAATTTCGGCAGCAACAAAATCGTCTCCTTCGTCTCCATCATTACATGATGTGAAAACAACAACACTACCTAGCAGGCAGGCAAATAAAAAAGGTTTAGCTAGTTTGTACATATGATATAATTATTGGTTTAGATGGTTGAAAGTCTCAAATATGGTGCCTAAAATTTTTACATTACAAATTTTCGGGTGATAAATACGTGTTATTACTGAGGTCATATGGCTGCTGTTTCTATTTTTGCACCCATGAATCCGGACATGATACACGATATCATCAAAAAGCGTAAATCCTATTATCCACCTCAGTTTTTGCCTAAGGAGATCCCGCGGGAAGTGATTGATGAACTCCTAAAATCTGCCAATGAAGCGCCGACACATAAGCTCACTGAGCCCTGGCGATACAAGGTGATCACTGGCCCCGCCAGGAAGCGATTTGGTGAGTTTATGTCTGAGAAATATCGTGCTATTACCCCTACACCAGAGTTTTCTATTGCCAAATACGAAAAGATCAAAACGAATCCTCAAAAGTCCGGGGCGGTATTGGCCATCTGTATGCAAAGGGACCCGAATGGAAGGATCCCGGAGTGGGAAGAGTTGGCATCCGTAGCTATGTCTGTACAGAATATCTGGATCGCCTGCTCTGGATATGGCATCGGTGCCTACTGGTCATCTCCGGATTTGATTCAATATTTTGGGGAATTTGAAAAGCTGTCCGAAGGCGAGCGATGCATTGGAATATTTTATATGGGTTATATTGGTCAGGAAGTTCCGGGCCCCAACAAAAAACCGATTGAAGATAAGGTGGTCTGGATCAATAAGTAAATCCAACCATGACCCAAAAAGTTGTTTCCGTAATAGATACCGGATATGCCTCCTTTGAGGAAGAACGAAAGATCCTTAAAGATGCCGGTTACGACCTGAAAATCTTTGAAGGCCATCGAAATGACCTCCAGGCCAAAATAGCATTTGCCAAAGATTCCGAAGGTTTATTAATTCGCTGGAGCGAGATCAATACAGCATTTCTTGCGCAGTTTCCAAAGCTCAAAGCTATTTGTAGATATGGAGTTGGTTATGACAATATCAACCTGGAGGATGCCCGACAATGTGGGGTGAAGGTGGCCAATGTCAGTGGCTATGCAAGCCATTCAGTCTCTGACCATACCCTGATGCTCTTGTTCGCTGTTCTGCGAGATCTTGCCGGAAGCATTAGACAGCTCAGGGGAGAATACACCCAGCCGGGAAGAAAGGACAGTTTTGAGTTGCATGAAAAGACCCTGGGGATCATCGGGCTGGGCAGGATAGGCTCTACCTTTTGCATAAAGGCTCAACCACTGTTCAAAGAAATACTCGCTTATGATCCATATATCTCAGCCGACAGATTTGCTGAAGTGGGAGCCAGACAGGTGGAAAAGGAAGAATTGCTTAAAAACTCCGACGTGATCACCCTGCACTGCAACCTCACGGATGAGTCACGCCACATTATCGATGACAATGCGTTCGCTCTCATGGGTAAAAAGCCCATTCTGATCAACACAGCTCGTGGAGGTGTGGTAGACGAGAAGGCTCTGAAAAAAGCGCTTAGGGAAGACCGCTTATTTGGAGCAGGGATCGATGTTTTCCGGGATGAGCCTCCATTGGCAGATATGGATGAAGTGATCAATCACCCTAAGGTTGTGGCGACAGGTCATAATGCCTGGTATTCCAAAGAAGCTCAGGTAGAACTGCAATTAAGAGCCGCCAAAAACCTGGTGAAGATGCTTCATGGGCAGGAATGCGAGGATCAGTTGGTTTAGTAGAAGTCATTCGATGACTTCAGGTCCAAAGGATGGAGCCACTTTAGGTTGAATCATCGAATGAATAATTCATACTTTCAGTGTGGATCATTGATTTAACTCAAAATCATCATTGAGATTGAGTTATAAATGACTTAATCATAATATTTTGTATCTTATTCTTAATTTGATCATATGCCAGAGATTTCCAGGTTTTACGGCATCATTATTAAGATGTACTTTAATGAGCATAATCCCCCTCACTTTCACATGGAATACCAGGGTTTTAAAGCAAAAGTTGAAATTAATACTGGAATCCTGGAAGGAAAAATGCCTAAAACGGCAATTAACTTAACTTTGCAATGGTTAAGTGAACATAGGCAAGAATTGCTTGAGAATTGGGAACGAATTGAGAGCTTGGAACCTTTAAAGAAAATAGATCCTTTAACTTAATTGATATGGCGTTAGTTTGGATAACAAAAGCAAGTTACGTTGAAGACTTTAAAATTGAAGTAACTTTCAACGATGGGGTATCAGGAGTCATTGATCTAAAAGATCATCTCAAAGGAAAGATTTTCGAAGCGCTTAATGATGTTGAATTTTTTAAAAAATTTGAACTTGACAGTTGGACTTTAACATGGCCAAACGATTCTGACTTTGCGCCGGAATTCCTTTACGAACTCACGCTCAAACAAAACAAAAAAGCCAGAGTCAAGACAATCTAGTATTTAATGAGTCCTTCTATGACTTTAGATCTAAGGGGACAGCCTTTTTAGATTGAGTCATCATATGACTCAACTCAATAGCACCGCCTTTAGCTCCTCGTAGTCAGCTTCGATCCGGACAGCCTCTTTCTCCTTTTTCATCAGGTCTGAAACGAAATCAGGCAGGGGTAATTCTTTACCTAATGCCTTGTTCACCGTAGAAAGGAACTTTGAATAGTGAGCAGTCTCGATAAATATTCCGGTTTCCTTTTTACCCAATCCTTTTTTCAGGGCATCATATCCTATCGCTCCGTGTGGATCCAGAATGTAATCATTTTCAGCGTAGCAGTTCTTGATCACCTCAAGGGTCTGCTCATCGTTTAGAGTGTATCCGGAGATGAGCCCGGAGATTTCTTTATAGTCCTCTTCAAACAGGGCTTGCATCCTGGAGTAGTTGCTGGGATCTCCAATATCCATGGCATTAGATAGCGTATGGATCGTGCTTTTCGGCTCGTAGCTACCACTCTGCAGGTAACGTGGTACCACGTCATTGACATTGGATGCAGCGATGAATCTGGAAATCTGTAATCCCATCTTATAAGCCAGCAAGCCGGCGGTCAGGTTTCCGTAGTTCCCACTGGGGACGGAAACGACCAGGTTTCTCTTTTTTGGAGCTTCCCGATACGCCCAGAAATAATAGATAGACTGCGGCAGCCACCGGGCAATGCTGATAGAGTTGGCAGAGGAGAGGTTCATCTTCCCTGTTATATCCTTGTCCAGGAAGGCCTTTTTCACCATGGCCTGGCAGTCATCAAAGTTGCCATCTACTTCAAGCGCTTTGATGTTTTTGCCCAGCGTGGTCAATTGCTTTTCCTGGAGCTCGCTCACCTTTCCGGTAGGGTAGAGGATCACCACATTCACGCCCGGCACATCGTAGAATCCTGCGGCGACAGCTCCACCGGTATCTCCCGATGTGGCTACGAGAATGGTCACTTCATCGTCATTGCTTTCGTTGAAATAGCCCAGACACCTGGCCAGGAATCTTGCCCCCACGTCTTTGAAAGCATAGGTCGGGCCATGGGTCATTTCCAGGCTATAGATGTCATCAGAAACTTTTACAAGTGGGATTTCGAAATCCAATGCGTCTTCCAGGATCTCTCTGAGTTTGTCCTCCGGAATGTCTTCACTACAGAAGTGTCGAAGTACTTCATACCCAATGTCCACTTTAGAGTAGTAATCCATGGTTTCCAGAAAAAGAAAATCCAGTTCAGGAACTTCTTCCGGAAAATACAATCCTTTATCCTCAGGCAGGCTTTTGATCACTGCTTCCCTGAAAGAAACAGATGGTGATGTCTTGTTAGTGCTGTAGAACCTCATGATATGATAATTGATCCATGATGATTGATTTTGGAAGTATGTAACATCAGCTCATGACCCAGCTTTTGATACAGGGCCTGGACTTTGGGTTTTACACTTTCCATTTCTTGCTCATTCCGGAAAAAAGAGAACATACTTGGTCCTGATCCGCTGATATTGAAACCTACCGACCCATGCTCACACATCATCCGCTTCACCTCTTCATACCCGGGAATTAATTTTTTTCTTACGGGCTCCGCTATGACATCACTTACCGATTTCTTCAATAAGTTATAATCACTTGAATACAAGGCAGAGATCACTCCTGCCACATTAGCCCACTGATTTCTGGCATCAGGAATCGAGAGGGTCTTGGGAAGTAATGCCTTGGCTTCGGAAGTCTTCACTTCTACATCCGGGAAGATGATCAGAACACGCAGATCATTTGGTGTAGGTACCTGGAAGATGTCTAAAGGCTCATAACTACGGACCACATTGAAACCACCCATTAAAGCCGGAGCTACATTATCGGCATGATATGATTTGGATGCAAAGGCTTCTCCTTCCATCACAAAAGGAAGAAGATCTCTGGTAGAGAGCGGGTTCCCCATGAGATGATTCACACCAAATACAGCTCCTGCAGCACTGGAAGCGCTGGAGCCTAAACCACTACCTGGTTTGAATGACTTGGTGATGGTAAAAGAAAATCCTGCATTGGAATTGATGTGCTTCAGATAGGATTCCACAGCAATGCTGGCCACATTTTCTTTTGGGTTGTTAGGGAGGATGGCTCCTTTGGATTGCTCTATCACCAACTGGTCATCAGACCGTTTACAAATAGTAATAAAGTCACCAATTCCTTCTATTGCAAATCCGAAAGTATCATATCCACAGCCCACATTTGCAACCGAGGCAGGTGAAAATACAGTAATTTGATCCATAGTTTATTGATAGGATTGAGCGATGCGTAGCACATCGGCAAAAATACCAGAGGCAGTTACGTCTGCTCCGGCGCCGGCACCTTTGATTTCAAGTGGTTGGTCTTTGTATCGATTGGTGTAGAATAACACAATGTTGTCTTTACCTTCCAGGTTGTAAAAAGGATGTGTAGACTCTACTTCGTCAAGGGATACATTGCCAACTCCGTTTTTGTACTTGGCTACCACTCTAAGTCTCTTACCCTGTTCTTTGGCTTTTTCATAGATAGACCGGAAATGATCTTCCTCTTTTTCAATTTTATCGTAGAAATCTTCCACTGAACTACTTTTCAGGCAGCTTTCCGGTAGAAAGCTCTTCATGATGATGTCATTGAGTTCAAATGAATATCCGCTCTCTCTTATGAGAATCAAAATTTTTCTTTTCACATCCTCCATGAAAAGATCCAGTCGTGGATCAGGCTCGGTATAACCCAGCTTTTTAGCTTCTTTGATCACCTCCACAAATTTTTTCTTTCCATCATATTCGTTGAAGAGGAAATTCAAGGTTCCAGACAAAACAGCCTCGATGCGATGGATCTCGTCGCCACTCTTGATGAGGTCAGTGAGCGTAGACAGAATAGGAAGTCCTGCGCATACGTTGGTCTCAAAAAGGAAATGGCCACCATATTTCTTGGCAGAGCCCTTGAGCTCCAGATAATGCTGCTGTGGTCCGGTCGCAGCAATTTTATTTGGAGTGACCACTGAGACGCTCCTTTTAAGGATGTCCGGATAAAGGCTGGCTATTTCGCTGGCCGCTGTGATATCTACAAAGATGCTGTTTCGCATGTTCATGTCATGCATCTTGTCCAGGAATTCCTCTTTTTGGAATTTCTCACCATTGTCAAGGTGCTCCTGCCATTTGGTAGACGGCAATCCCTGCTGATCGAAAGCCATCTTACGTGAGTTTGCGATAGCGATCACTTTGATGTCGAGGTGGTAATGCTCTTTCAGGAATCCGTTTTGGTTACCTACCTGAGCCATGAATGCTTTTCCCACATTTCCTGCTCCAATAATAAACAGGTTGATCCTTCGATAGTCAGATAAGAAGAAGCTTTCGTGCAGTGCATTAAGTGCCTTTCTTAGATCTACCTTCGGGATTACTGCTGAGATGTTTCGCTCCGATGACCCCTGAGCGATGGCTTTTACGCTGATACCATTTTTACCCAGGATGCTAAACATCTGACCACTCACACCTACCTGGTCTTTCATGTTGTTCCCTACCAGGGCAATGATGCTCAAATCTTTTTCGGCTTCTACCACATTGATATTACCGTTTTCGATTTCAAAACTGAATTCTTCGTTGAGTACTTCTACAGACTTTTTTGCATCTTCTTCCCGTACGCCGACGGAAATGCTGTGCTCAGAGCTTGCCTGAGTGATGAAAACCACATTGATCTTTGATTCAGACAATGAGCGAAACAGCCGAAAAGAAAACCTGGGAATACCCACCATGCTCGAACCACTTAGGGTGACCATGGCAATGTCTTTGATGCTGCTGATACCTCTGATCAGTTGCTTTCCTTCATCCCATTTCTTCGTGATAAGTGTGCCCGGGTGGGTTGGATTGAAGGTGTTTTTAATGGTGATTGGAATTCCTTTTTGTAAGGCAGGTTGAATGCTTGGCGGGTAGATTACTTTAGCTCCGAAATGAGAAAGTTCCAGTGCCTCCTCGTAAGAGACATGCTCGATGAAATGAGCATGCTTCACCAGTCTTGGATCGGCAGTCATCAGCCCATCTACATCCGTCCAGATCTCCAGGTTTTCTACATCGAGGATACCCGCGATGATGGCCGCTGTAAAATCAGAGCCACCGCGTCCAAGGGTGGTGGGTTCATTGGCTTCTGATGAACTGATAAATCCCGGGAACAGATTAACCTGCTCGAATGATTTAGCAACCGCCTTGATATTTTTAGTGGTCTTCTTGAAGTTGACGTTGGCCTTACCAAAATGACTGTCAGTGACGATATAATCCCTGCTGTCAAAGTATTTCACCTTGACTTTTTGCTGTTTCAGATAGTCAAAAAGGATCAGGTTTGAAAGTCTTTCTCCACAACCAAGTACAAAGTCACTACTTCTCGGTGTCATCTCTTTGAGCAGCCACATGCCATGGCCGATTTCTGCCAGCTCATCTGTGATTTTGATCAGGTCCTCGCCAGGCTTTTGTCCAAGCAGGTCATAGTAGAGTTTCTGGTGAGCCAAGGCGATGTGCTCAATGATGATCTTGTATTCATCATTGCCTTTAGAAGCAAGTTCACTCATTTTGACCAACTGGTCAGTGACCCCTCCGACTGCAGAAGTGACAACGATCAATTGCTCTTTAGATGAAGTAATGATCTCTGCAACCTGGCGGATCGATTCCGCATTCCCAACAGATGTTCCTCCGAACTTAAGTACTTTCATTTTTATGTTTTAATTTATTTCCATCGTCACCCAGGAAAGTGACTATCAAATGGTCGCGTGAAATTATCTAATTTTCAGGTTAAATCAGATGACCAAACAAATCAGGTTTCTTATTGAGGTACTCCCCAAAGAAGTTTTTCTCTTTCATCTTATCAATTAAAGGTCCCAGGTCTGCTTTGTTCTTTAACTCAATCCCTACGAGTGCCGGACCTTTTTCTCTGGATGTTTTCTTTGTGTATTCAAAAAGGATGATGTCATCATCAGGTCCCAGTACCTCACCTACAAATTCTCTAAGGGCTCCGGCACGTTGAGGGAATCTCACAATAAAATAGTGGACCAGACCCTCATACAACAAGGATCTTTCCCTGATTTCTTCGGTTCTCGTAATGTCGTTGTTGCCACCGGAAAGTATGCAGACAACATGCTTGCCTTTGATCTCCTCTCTGTATTGATCCAACACGGCCACAGAAAGTGCTCCTGCTGGCTCCAAAACGATCCCACTCTCATTGTACATGCTGATCAAAGAGGAGCATATCTTGCCTTCATTGACGAGCGTAACCGCATGGAGATTGTCACGGCAGATAGGGAATGCAAAATCACCCACCCGTTTCACGGCCGCTCCATCCACAAATTTGTCGATGTGTTCCAGCGTGACCACTTCATTTTTTTGAATGGCCTCGTACATCGCGGGCGCTCCCTCAGGTTCTGCCCCGATGATAACTGTTTGAGGACTTAATGCTTTGACCACAGCGGATACACCTGCCGCCAGTCCGCCACCACCGATGGGCATAAACAGGTAGTCCATGTTAAAATCCGCGTCCTGGATCAGTTCCAGTCCGATGGTAGCCTGACCTTCGATGACTTTAGGGTCATTGAAAGGATGTACAAAAGTACTCCCGGTCTTTTCTTCAAAATCTTTTGCTTCTTTGTTGGCATCGTCGAACGTATCACCTGCCAGGACGACATCGATATATTCTTTGCCAAACATTTTTACCTGCTGCACCTTTTGCTTAGGTGTGGGTACAGGCATGAAGATTGTTCCCTTTACCTTGAGTTTATGGCATGAAAAAGCGACTCCCTGTGCGTGATTTCCTGCACTGGCACAAACTACCCCTTTCTTGAGTTCTGCCTGTGAAAGTGATTTGATCTTATTGATAGCACCACGGATCTTATAGGATCGGACAATCTGCATGTCCTCCCGCTTGAGGTAGATCTTGGCATCATACCGCTCACTCAGGTTAAAACTATACTGAAGGGGTGTTACCGTAGAGACATCACGCATGGCTCTGTGAGCCACCTCGATGTCCTTAAATTCGGGTGAATACCCCTCCAGTGAAGTAGTTTTTTCAGTCATTCTTAGTTTTCTGGTCGTAGCTTACGTACGGCAGCACCAGCTCTCCAAAGCTCAGAATCTTCCAGCTCCTTCAACTCTTGCTCCAACTTAACGCGATAATCTGGCTGCTTGTTGGCTTCGATTGTGATCTTAGCTTCATTACCGGTTTCCACACTGCTGTACAGGTCTTCGAAAACAGGTTTTACTGCATCACGGAATTTTTTCCACCAATCTAATGCACCTCTTTGTGCGGTAGTAGAGCAGTTGGCATACATCCAGTCCATTCCATTCTCAGCGATGAGTGGGTAAAGTGACTGGGTAGCTTCCTCTACAGTTTCATTAAATGCCTCAGATGGAGAGTGGCCTTTGGCTCTTAAAGTATCATACTGAGCAGCAAACAAGCCCTGGATAGCACCCATTAAGCTTCCTCGCTCACCAGTTAAGTCACTGTATACCTCTTTTTTGAAGTTGGTTTGGAATAGATATCCTGATCCTACACCAATCCCTAAAGCAACAACTTTTTCTTTGGCTTTTCCTGTAGCATCCTGGTGGATTGCAAAACTTGAGTTCAAACCTCTTCCTTCAAGGAATAGTCTTCTCAGGCTGGTACCTGAACCTTTAGGAGCAATCAGGATGACATCTACATCTTTGGGGGGGATGATTCCGGTTTGATCACTGTATGTCACACCAAATCCATGAGAAAAATACAATGTCTTACCAGGTGTCAAATGCTTTTTCAAAGTTGGCCAAAAAGCAATTTGTCCAGCATCAGAAAGAAGGAACTGGATGATCGTGCCTTTTTCACATGCTTCTTCCAATTCAAAAAGTGTTTTTCCTGGTTCCCATCCGTCAGCCACGGCTTTGTCCCATGTCTTTGAATCTTTTCGCTGACCAACGATTACGTTGAAGCCATTGTCTTTCAGGTTAAGGGCTTGTCCGGGACCTTGCACCCCGTAGCCAAGCACAGCGATGGTCTCATTTTTGAGTACTTCTCTCGCTTTTTCAAGAGGAAATTCTTGTCTGGTTACTACTTCTTCTTCGACTCCTCCAAAATTGATTTTTGCCATTGTTTTTTAGTTTGTGAAAATTAGAAATCTTTTATGGTTAGTTTGTTTGCTGTTGAATCCTCCAGCATTTTTATGAATGCTTCAGTTTTTCTTTTAGACTTGGATATAGCCACTCTACCAGAGCGTACAAACTCCAGTAAACCATGAGGTTCAAGTTTTTTGTACAGGTCATGGGTATCAGATTTGTGACCGGTCTTTTCAATTACTATATGGTCTTTCTCAACCACCAAGATCCTTGCTCCGCTATTCCTTACCAGGGTCTCGATAGACGTTCCGTTGAGGAATACAGCCGTTGGGACCTTGTATAACGCAATCTCCTGATAGTAGATCTGATCATCTTCATAGACGAATGCCCCCAGGACATCAATCAGTTTCCTGATCTGTTTGACTACCTTTTCAATAGTCTCTCGGGTAGAGTTGACCACGATGGTAAACCTGCTCACACCCGGAACTTCCGTGGTGGAGACATTAAGACTATTCAGGTTGATCTTTCTCCTGTTGAATATTATTGTGATGTGATTCAGCAGACCAGCTTTATCCTCCGTTAAGACAGACAAAGTAAAATCTTTGATGGTCTTATCTTCTGAATGATCATCATCATATAGACTCTTAGACATATGGGTGTGCTTTATCGTTTTTGTTCTAATAGGATATCGGATACGCTGGCGCCCGCAGGAACCATCGGGAATACGTTCTCTTCTTGCTCCACTACTACTTCCAGTAGCTGAGGGCCATCAGCGGATAACCATTGATCCAAAGCAGCGTCCAGATCCTCCCTTTTTTCAATTTTCTGCGAAGGTATGCCGTATCCCTGGCAAATCAATTGAAAATCCGGATTGGTTAATTCTGTAAATGAATATCTCTTCTCATGGAAAAGCTCCTGCCACTGGCGTACCATCCCCAAAAAGTTATTGTTTAAGATGAGGATCTTCACTCCAATCTGGCTCTGAAAAATGGTGCCAAGTTCCTGAATGGTCATCTGAAAACCACCATCTCCAATTACGGCAATCACTTCTCTGTTTGGTTGTCCCATTTTGGCACCCATGGCTGCTGGCAAAGCAAATCCCATGGTTCCGAGGCCACCGGAAGTAACGTTGGATCGGGTGTCGTCGAAGGCATAATATCTACTGGCCACCATTTGATGCTGTCCCACATCGGTTACGATGATGGCTTTTCCGTTGGTCTTGTCAGAGATTTTTTTGATCACCTCCACCATCTGCACACCACCTGATTTTCTGGTGAGAGCCTTGTTGATGATTTTGTCAAATTCGATTTGATCACAATCTCTGAATTCCTGTACCCAGGCGTCATGCTTATTGTTATCCACCTGCTTGATCAAGGAAATCAGCGCTTCCTTGGCATCCGCATTGATAGCCACATCGGCTTTTACGTTCTTGTTGATCTCTGCAGCGTCAATCTCTATATGGATAACCTTAGCTTGTTTGGCATATTTTGCCAGATTTCCGGTTACCCTGTCATCAAAACGCATACCTACCGCTATCAATACATCACACTCATTGGTTTTGACGTTGGGACCATAATTACCATGCATACCCAGGTACCCTACATAAAGTGGGTGGCTGTTAGGCACAGCCGAAAGCCCCATGAGTGTAGATGCCATGGGTATTCCGGCCTTTTCCGCAAAACTGATTAGTTCTTTTTGAGCCTTGGACAGGATTACGCCCTGACCAACCAGCATCATCGGCTTTTTGGCACTGTTGATTAATGCTGCTGCGGCTTTTACAGGCTCTTCTTCCAGTGCCGGATAAGGATGATAGCTTCTTATCCTTTCACATTTTGTGTACGAGAAATCAAACTCTTTTATCTGAGCATCCTTCGTAATGTCTATGAGGACAGGTCCTGGCCGACCCGTATTGGCAATGTAGAAAGCCTTGGCAATTGCATAAGGGATTTCTTCTGGTTTGGTTACCTGGAAGTTCCACTTAGTGACAGGCATTGAGATCCCCACTACATCAGTTTCCTGAAAAGCATCGGTTCCAAGCAAATGAGAAAACACTTGCCCGGTAATACATACAATAGGTGTAGAGTCGATTTGAGCATCTGCGATTCCGGTGATGAGGTTGGTAGCTCCCGGTCCCGAAGTGGCAAAGCAGACACCCGTCTTTCCTGTGACGCGTGCATACCCCTGAGCTGCATGGACTGCGCCCTGCTCATGTCGGGTAAGAATGTGGTTCAACTTGTCGGAGTATCCATACAATGCATCATAAATGGGCATGATGGCACCACCGGGGTATCCGAAAATCAGGTCAACTCCTTCCTCAAGTAAGGATAAAAGAACTGCTTCGGAACCTGTTACCTTGATAGACTTTTTAGTCTTCTGTTCTGAGATTGCCAATGAAGATGTATCCATGAGCTTTTTATTTAAAATTCATCAGTAACACAGCCTTCTGTGGCCGACTTTACTGAGTGTATGTATTTTTTAAGTATTCCTCTTTCTGCTTTGTACGCTGGTTTTACCCAGGCTTTTTTACGCGCTTCCATCTCTTCGTCAGAAATCTTCACTTCCAAAGTGTTGGTTTTTGCGTCTATCCGGATGATGTCACCATTCTTAATGAGGCCAATGGGGCCACCTTCCTGTGCTTCTGGTGTGATGTGACCCACCACAAAACCATGAGACCCTCCGGAAAACCTGCCGTCTGTAATCAGCGCCACATCCTTTCCTAATCCCGCACCCATCACCGCACTGGTAGGCTTCAGCATTTCCGGCATACCCGGAGCTCCTTTGGGTCCACTATAGCGGATCACAATGACTTCGCCTTTCTGTACTTCCTCGCCGATTCCTTTGATGGCAGCAAATTCATCCTCATAGATCCTGGCTGGTCCTTCAAACACATCACCTTCTTTGCCGGTGATCTTGGCTACGGCTCCTCCCGGAGACAGGTTGCCATAAAGGATCTGCAAGTGACCACTTTTCTTGATGGGCTCATCAAAAGAGTACATGATCTTGGGCTCTTTCTTCAACGCCGGGATATTCTCCAGGTTCTCTGCCAGAGACTTTCCTGTCACTGTCAGACAATCACCATGGAGGTATCCATGGTCCAGCATGATCTTCATCACACCCGGGATACCACCTACATTGTGAAGGTCTTCCATCAGGTATTTTCCACTGGGTTTCAGGTCTCCCAAAAACGGTGTTTTATCACTGATCTTCTGGAAATCATCCAGTTCCAAAGGCACATTAGCTGCTCTGGCCATGGCCAGCAGGTGGAGCACCGCATTGGTAGATCCTCCCAGTACCATCACCATGGTAATGGCATTTTCGAAAGACTTCCTGGTAATGATGTCACTTGGACGAATGTCTTCTTTCAACAAATATCGAATGGCCTTTCCAACATGGTGGGTCTCTTCGACCTTATCCTTGCTCTCTGCCGGGTTGGAAGAGCTGAATGGTAAGCTCATCCCCATAGCCTCAATCGCTGTAGACATCGTGTTAGCGGTATACATACCCCCACATGCTCCCGGGCCAGGAATACTGTTTTTGATCACAGCTTTATAGTCCGCATCAGAGATGTTGCCTCGCAACCTTTCGCCATAGGCTTCGAATGCCGAAACTATGTTCAGGTCCTCACCATTTAGTCTACCGGGTTTGACCGTTCCTCCGTAAACCAGAATAGATGGCCTGTCGAGTCTGGACATACCGATCATCGCACCGGGCATGTTTTTATCACACCCTACAATGGAGATCACTCCATCATAAAATTGGGCTTGAACCACTGTTTCGATAGAATCAGCAATTACCTCTCTTGATACCAGGGAATACCTCATTCCTGTAGTACCGTTCGACATCCCGTCACTGACACCTATGGTATTGAAAATGAGTCCGACCATGTCTGCTTCCCGGACACTCTTCTTTACCTGGTGAGCCAGGATGTTGAGGTGCATGTTGCAGGGGTTGCCTTCAAATCCGGTACTTACGATACCAATTTGCGCTTTATTGAAGTCTTCGTCAGTTAGGCCGGCAGCATACAATTGTGCTTGAGCTCCCGGTTGTGATGGGTCCTGTGTAAAGGTTTTGCTATACTTATTTAATTCACTCATGGGTTAAACAATGGTCAGTCCTTGGTATTCGTCAAATTTTACTTTTTGCTGGTACATAATATGCAGGTCAAAGCCAATAGACTCCTCCCAATCTTTTTTGAAAGGCTCTCCGTTGATGGAGTCGATGGCCGTCACCTCGGAGGCTGTACCACAGAAGAAAGCATGATCTGCTTCATAGATTTCTTCCGGCTTAATGTCTTTTTCAATCACCTTCACGTTGAGGTCTGCTGCGAGCTCCATGATTGTTTTTCTGGTGATCCCGGGGAAGATGTTGCCCAACCGGGGCGTATACAGCTTTCCATCTTTTTCGTAGAATATATTACTTCCCGGACCTTCAGAGATAAACCCATTGTGGTCTAGCAAGATGGCTTCATCATAGCCCAGGTGTTTGGCTTCGGCTGTTGCCAATGTAAAGGCTGCATAATTGCCGATAATTTTTGCGTCAATGGGTATTGATTTTGGAGAGGGCTTGATGTAGGAAGATACCATCACATTGAGGGGCTCGATTCCAGGGTACTTGGCCCATTTCCAGGCGGTCATGAATATGTGGATGTGATTGGAAGGAGAAAGCATCATATTGGGGCCAGCAAAAACCAACGGGCGAATATACGCATTGGTGAGGTTATTTCTGGTGATAAGCTCATACGCAATGTGGATCAGCTCATCGATGGAGTAGGGAACCTTCAGGTGGATCTTCTCTGCAGACTGCTTGAGTCTTTCGAAATGTTCTTTTGGTTTGAAGATATTGAAACCGTTTCCGTTGTTGTAGGATCGCAACCCTTCGAACACACCCGTGCCGTAATGCATCGTCTGGTCAAAGAGGCTGGCTTTTGCATCTTTGGCCTTGATCCATTTACCGTCTAAAAATACTTCTGTTTTACTGTCGTAATACATAATAAAAAAACGCCATCCTTGTAGGAATGGCGCTTAATAATATCTTTTAGGATTATTTATAATATCACCATTCCCCTTGCTTTCGTGTGACGACCACAAGCGTAATAATTGGAGCAATGACAATATTTAAAATGTTCCTGTTCATTTTATGAGACAAAAGTAATAGAATCGTTGTTAAAACCGCAAAACCAAGGTCATTTTTTTTGTGAAGCAGCAAAGCTTTGGTATTTGGGTGGTTTCATATAACTTGGTTCCACACTACTCAATCAATCTAAACCCATGGAAAAATTAGTTCTTCTTGCATTTTTAATATTGATTTCAAGTACCATCAGTCAGGCTCAGGATAAGCCTGCCAGATTTATTGTGTTTGGTGCACATCCAGATGATTGTGATATTGATGCCGGTGGTACTGCTGCTTTGCTGGCATCTATGGGGCATGCAGTCAAATTTGTATCTGTAACAAATGGCGATGCCGGTCATCAAAGCATGGGTGGAGGAATTCTTGCTAAAAGAAGGATGGAAGAAGCTCAAGAGTCTGCCCGCAGGTTGGGGATAGCTGAATATGAAGTGCTGGACAATCACGATGGAGAGCTGACGCCGAATTTAAATGTCAGGCTACAGGTCATAAGAAAGATCAGGGAGTGGAATGCCGATGTGGTAATTGCTCCCAGACCTAATGATTACCATCCGGATCACCGGTATACCGGGGTGTTGGTGCAGGATGCTGCTTACATGGTAGCCGTACCCAATGTAGCACCCGATACGCCTCCGCTTAAAAAGAACCCTGTGTTTCTATATACCCATGACAAGTTTCAATCCCCTGAACCCTTTAGGCCGGATATCGCAGTGGGTGTGGATGAAACCATCAATAGGAAATTTGATGGCCTCGATGCACATGTGTCACAGTTCTATGAGTGGCTACCCTGGATCGGCGGCTATCTGGATGAGGTCCCTGAAGATGCGAGCGCTCGAAAAAAATGGTTGATGGAGAAATGGAAACCATCCATCTCGGGGGAAACAAGAAAATCTTTGGAAAAATGGTATGGACCAAAGAAAGCTGCAACCATCAATGCGGCTGAAGCATTTCAAATCTGTGAATATGGAAAACAGCCGACCGATGAAGAGATCAGGATGTTGTTTCCGATGCTGAAGAAGTAATCATGGTTTCTTATTGCCTATAACTTAAAATCATACACCTTCTCTATATTCTTTTTGTTTACTGAAGACGGCATTGATCTCAGCAGCAGATTGCGTACTTTGATCAGGCCTCGATTTTTCAGCTGTCCGATTTTTCCCAGAGTCCAGGAGCGATTCACGATTTGATGGGTTCGCCGGAGTCGCTTATGCTCAAAGGTCTCGAAAGCTTTTGCCACAGTTGATTGGCTTTTGATACATTCAGCAAGGATGACTGCATCTTCAATGGCCTGACAGGCGCCCTGTCCCATGTTAGGCGTGGTAGCATGTGCTGCGTCACCAATGAGCACCATATTGCCTTTTGCATACCTGGGTATAGGCTTCAGGTCGATGATATCATTGAAAATAATCGTTTCAGGATGCGTGTGCTGGATCAGCTGAGATACCAGAGCATGATAGTCAGTAAATGCTTGTATCAGATCCGCTTTATTATATGATCGAAGCTTTTCTGAATTCTCAGGACCATTTTTAACGGCAAACCAATACACCTTTCCATCTCCAACAGGTACAATCCCAAATCTTCCGGAGGGTCCCCATGTTTCGGTAGCTTTATCAAAAGGGACTCCTTTCACAATATCAGAAATACCCCGCCAGCAGGTATAACCCGAATACCTGAGCTGAGACCCGGGAAACACCCAGTCCCGGACAACAGAATGAATGCCTTCTGCTGAAATGAGGTAATCACAAGTGATGGAGCGACCATTCTCAAAAGTTACCTCGTATTTATCGCCGACTATGCTGATCTCTTTGCTTAGAAAGTCATTCACAATATTTTCAGGGTTCAACTCATTGACCAAAACCTGGTGTAAAGCCGCCCGGTGAATGGCCACATTTGGAGTCCCGTCTCCTACAGCATCCATAGCTGTTGAGGTAATTAATTTACCTGTGTGATCCAGGATGTCGAAATGATTTATGGCATTTCCGGCATCGGCTATCGTTTCATTCATACCTAAAACCCGGTAAGCCTTCATGGCATTGGCTGCTAATACAAGTCCTGCCCCTACGGGTTTGAATTCCGGAGCTGCTTCAGCAATTAAAGCATCAATTCCATTTTTTCGGAGCCCGATAGCGAGAGTAAGGCCGGCGATACCACCACCAATGATGAGGAAAGGTGTATGTTGTGATTGCATGTTGATTACGAATGTTGGTGCAAATTTCAACAAGCCTGGAGTATACTCACTTTACATATGTTAAATAATCACTGTATACCTGCCCGGATTCTACTTAAACTCACCTGTGTTGTTCCCAGATAGCTTGCAATATGTTTGAGTGGGATGCGGTTGGAGATCCCGGGTACTGCTTTTCCAATAACTCATATCGTTCAGCTGCTGAAAAAAAGCGAATGGCCTCAATTCTTTTTTGGCACTCCAGAAAAGCGAACGTGGCCATTTTCCTGCACAGAGTTTCGATGTCATGATAGCGAAGACATAGTCGCTCGAATTGATCGAAAGGGAAGGACTGAATGGTGGAGTCTTCGGTGAGCTCCATAGCTTTGTGCGATGGTTCTTTGGTGAACAGGCTTTCCAATCCTCCGAAGAATTGGCCATCCATGGCGATATAGTCTGTGATATCTATTCCATTGCGGAGATAGAATACCCTACCAGACCCTTTGACGATGAAATGAAAATGTCGATCTACCTGGTTGAAATCGAGCAATGAATGGCCTTTGGGATAATCTTTTTGAGTGGTGATGTTTCGGAATTCATCAAGAGATTTTGGTGATAATGGAGACATGGATGAGATGAGAGAAAACATGTCCATCATGGTATGAGGTTGGTTGAGGCTAAATGTAGTATATCTTAAGAAAGATTCGTGCATTTAGGTCATTGTAATGAGTTTGAAAAGTTGGTCTTTGATGATCAGATGCTCCATTATTCCAAGTTAATGTAATAACGCTACCCAATCCTTAAGCCATTCTTTACCTTCATTCCTGGCTCGATCAATGTCACCTCTTTTCCGTCCACAGCACCCAGGATCAGGCATTCACTCATGATATTGGCTATCTGCTTGGGTGGAAAATTCACCACAGCTATCACTTGTTTTCCAACGATGTCCTCTGGCTGGTAAAGTGTAGTGATCTGTGCCGAGGTTTTTCGAATTCCATACTCTCCAAAGTCAACCTGAATCTTGTAAGCGGGATTCCTGGCTTCATCAAATACTTCTGCGGATATCACGGTTCCCACCCGTATTTCTACTTTCATGAAGTCAGCCCAGGAGATATTGGTATTGGTTTCCATATTGAGTGATATAAAAAAGAGCCAGATGAAATGCATCATCTGACTCTTACGTCTTAGTTGCTATTAGCTATGATTTTGAGGCGATGTAGTCATTCACCAGGTCTTCCAACACGTCCAGCGGAACAGCTCCACTGGTAAGTACCACATCGTGAAATTCCCGAATGTCAAACTGATCACCCATTTTTTCCTTAGCCATGCTTCTGAGCTCCAGGATCTTGAGCATACCAATTTTATAGGCAGTCGCCTGTGATGGCATTACGATGTGACGCTCTACCATCCTTCGGATCTCCCTTTCGGTTCCTGAGGTGTTTTTGGTGTAGTATTCAATTCCTTCTTCACGGGTCCATTTTTTCAGGTGAATGCCTGTGTCAACAACCAGACGGCAAGCCCTCCAAAGCTCCATGGCCAATCTACCGTAGTTGCTATAAGGATTGGCATACAGTCCCATTTCTTTAGGAATAAACTCACAATACAATCCCCAGCCTTCAACGTAAGCGGTGTATCCACCAAACCTTCTGAATTTAGGAATACCTGTGAGCTCCTGTGAAATGGTCCGGTCCATGTGGTGGCCAGGGATACCCTCATGATAGGCCAGCGCCTCCATTTCATATTTTGGCATATTGCGGGTACTGGCCAGGTTAGCATAATAGGTGCCCGGACGTGATCCATCAGGAGCGGGGCTCTGGTAGAATGCCTTTCCAGCAGATTGTTCCCTAAACTTCTCCACTCTTTTCACCACAATATCAGCTTTGGGCTTGGTGAGGAATAGCTCGTCCAGCCTGCCCTTCATGTTGTTGATGATGGCCTTGGCACTGTCAATGTACAATTCCTTACCCTCATCCGTATCAGGATAGTAAAACTGATCTTCATTTTTCAGGTATTGGAAGAAATCCTGAAGAGAACCTTCAAATGCTACCTCATTCATGATCTCTTTCATCTCTCCATGGATACGTGCGACTTCATCTAATCCAATTTGGTGGATCTCTTCTGCGGTAAGGTCAGTGGTCGTGGTCCTTTTTAAAGCATTGTCAAAAAATGCCGGACCATCGGGGAATTTCCATGCTCCATCATCAGTGTTAGCTCTTTTTTCCTGCTCAGTCAAAAAAGCAATTAGCTTTTCGTATCCGGGTTTCACTCCATTGAGAAGTCCTTCTTTGGCAGATTCAACGAGTTCTTTTTTCTCAGTTGCATCCAGCTCCAGGGTATTGACTTTCCGTGTGAAGTCAGCCAGTAATGTACTGAGCTCACCTGAGTCAAAAGGTGCTCCTTTCAGGATATTTTTGCTGTCATTGATAACCATTGGGAAGACAAATTTTGGAGGTACAATGCCTTTCTCCTCTCTGATTTTTAATTCAACAATCAGTTGATCCATCAACTTTTCCACGCCATTGAGCCTGGAGATGTAGGCTTCAGCATCACTTTTATCAGTCACCTGGTGGATATTGATCAGAAAAGCCGGCACCTCGGCATGTGTGCCGTGCATCTGGTTGACAGGATAATTATGATGTCTGTACTTGAAGTCCTCTATGGCTTCCTCAGCATTGGCTTTAAATAGCTTATAGCTGATTCTGGTTTGCTTGTCTAGTTTGTCTGGATTGATGGAATCAAGCAAAAATTGCAGTTCCTCTTTGTTGATCTCCAATTCCTTTTGGGCATTCTCTTCCGACATCTCATCCCATTTTCCATAGTCTTTCTTGATACCCAGATAGCTTTGGTACATCGGCGAACGATCTACCATCTCGTCAAATGCCTTATCGAAAAAGGCATTGGCTTTTTTAGATTCAGCAGCTATCTCTTCTGCCGAATAGGCCTGATCATCAGGACCGCACGAGCCCATCGTCATTGCAATTGCTGCAATTGTTAGAATTTTAGATATTATTTTCATAGTGTTCCTCTTCATTTAAAATCTTAATCTATTCCAGGCCCAGAGATTTCACAAATGCTTTGTCGTTCGGTTCTCTGCCAAGAAAGTCAATGAGCATGGTCATTTCATCCTCTTCAGATCCCCTGGACAGTATTTTGTTGCGGTACTCCATTCCTACTTCCGGGTTTAGGATGCCTTTTTCTTCGAAAACAGAAAACATGTCCTGGGCATATACGTCAGACCACAGGTACCCGTAGTAGCTTGCTGCATACCCGTTGAGATGCCCAAAAGCTGCCTGAAAGTGAGTGCCAGGCACATAATCATATAAGACTATGTTATCGATTAACTCCTTTAATACTTCCGTAGTGGTCTTATCTCCATGGGGGTCAAACTTGTCATGGAGCGTCATATCATATGAGCCATAAAAAATCTGTTGGAGCGTATTGATGCCTGAATTGAGGTTTTTAGCAGCAAGCATCTTGTCAAACAGGTCTTTTGGGAGTACCTCGCCAGTCTTATAGTGTTTTGCAAATAGAGAAAGAGACTCATAATTCCATGCCCAGTTTTCAAAGATCTGTGAAGGTGCCTCCACAAAATCTCTTGAAACACTAGTGCCTGCCTGAGCACTTAGCGTGGTTATGCTAAACATGTTGTGCAATACATGACCAAATTCGTGGAAGAAAGTATTTACTTCACCATGCGTCATCAGCGCCGGTTTGTCCGCTGTAGGCTCTGTAAAGTTGCATACCAGTGATGCAGTAGGGATCTGAAATCCCTTGTCCGTTTCTTTCGAAAGTCTCATTGGGAAGCAGGCTGCATGATTGTATTTGTTGGCCCTGGGGTGTAAGTCCAAATAAAAGCGGCCAATGACTTCTCCGTTATCAATGACATGGTATAGCTCTACATCCGGGTGCCAAACCGAGGCATCTTCAATCTTTTTGTAGCTAACTCCAAAAAGCTTTTGAGTGATCTGAAATAACCCATCTTTTACATTTTCTATTGGAAAATACTGTCTGACTACTTCTTCGTCAACACCATACTCAGTGGTCTTCAACAGGTTTTCTATGTAACTGAATTCCCAGTGATTGACTTTATCTCCGGCAAGCCCAAGGTCATTTTTATGGTTGAGCATTTGATCATAATCCAGTTGTCCCTTTGGCTTCACACTATTTGTAAGTTTGGTTTCAAATTCCCATACCGTAGCCGGAGCTTTTGCCATCCGTGTTTCGGTCTGGTACTGAGCAAATGTTCCATAGCCAAGGAGATCAGCCATTTCCTTTCTTTTGGCAAGCATTTTATCAAGCACTTCCAGGTTACTATCAGCAGCTCTGTTGTTATACTTTATATAAAGCTTTTTGCGGGCTTCGTCAGACCTGGCATACTGCATAAAGGGTCTGTAATCAGGATAAGAAAGCCCAACTTTGTATGTGCCATCCTCCTGACGATGACTTTTTTTATAGTCCTCGGGTAGACCCTCCATCTCATCCTCACTTAGGATCAGATGGTCCTGATACCTCGCAATATTGGAAGCAAACTCATTGGTAATTGTTGAGAGATCATTAAGAATCTTTTTGAGCTCACCACGTTCTTCCACTCCCAGCGCAAATCCATTGCGCTCAAACTCAATGATGGTTTCTTCCAGGAATTTTGCCTTAGGTCCGGTTAAAGCCCTGGCCTCGGCGGATTGGCTGTACGTCTTGATCGCTGCATAGAGGTCTTCATTGAGCTGCAATTCGTTGAACATGATAGAAAAATCGTTCCTGACCTTGACAGCAGTTTCTCTGATTGTGCTGTCAGGATGTGTAGAACCCATAAGGTACACCAGAGCATACCTATTGGACAGGTCATTGTAAAGATCATCCAGTTTGACCATGGTATTTTCGAATGACTTTTCAGCATCCGGAACACTCACGATCTCATCGATAAGACCACTAAGCTGAGTCCTGGAAGTATCAAATGCCTCCTGAATATATTCGGCAGTTAAACTATCAAAGATGATCGGGTCATTTAGCGCTACCAATAGTGGGTTGCCCACAGAGGTGGCTGTATTGTTTTGTTCACATCCGGGTAAACACGCAAGTATGGTGAGGATTGCCAGGAACTGCTTCATAAGAATATATTATTAGTTGGGGAACTAAAATAGATAAACAGCATGCCAGTCCATGCTAATATTTCTATACCCGCAATAATAACCACGTGAGCGGTCATATGCTTATATAGGAATCACCAAAACTTGGGCTAATGAGGCGATATTAAAGGTGCCGGTATTTAGGCCAGCACCTGTTTTACTTTTTCTGCAGCATCTTTTAGCAGAATGGCTGAGGTTACTTTCAAGCCTGACTCCTCGATGATTTTTGCTCCTTCTTCAGCATTGGTTCCTTGTAGCCTTACGATAATAGGAACATCGATCTTTCCGATTTTTTTGTAAGCTTCCACCACACCATTGGCTACTCGATCACACCTTACTATACCACCGAAAATATTGATCAGGATCGCTTTAACGTTGGGATCTTTCAGGATAATTCTGAATCCAGCTTCCACTGTCTGGGCATTGGCTCCACCTCCCACATCCAGGAAGTTAGCAGGGTCACCACCGGACAATTTGATCATATCCATGGTAGCCATTGCGAGTCCAGCCCCGTTCACCATGCAGCCAACATTGCCATCAAGTTTCACATAGCTCAGTCCAGACTGACCAGCTTCTACCTCAGCAGGATCTTCTTCTGTGATATCTCTTAGCTCAGCAAGGTCTTTGTGACGAAAAAGTGCATTTTCATCCAGATTTACTTTGGAGTCAACTGCCAATATCTTGTCATCGGAAGTTTTCAGCACCGGGTTGATTTCAAACATAGATGCGTCGATAGCATTGAAGGCTTTGTATAACGAGAAGATGAATTTCACCATCTCTTTGAAGGCGTTTCCTTCCAGCCCCAGTGCAAAGGCTACTTTACGGGCCTGAAATCCTTGAAGCCCTACATTGGGGTCAATCCATTCTTTTACAATTTTTTCCGGGGTTTTTTCGGCTACAGTCTCGATGTCCATACCACCTTCTGTAGATGCCATGATCACATTCTGACCTGAAGCCCGGTCAAGAAGGATGGATAGATAATATTCTTTCGGTTCTGATGGACCGGGATAGTAAACATCTTGCGCAATCAATACCTTACCGACTTTTTTACCTACTTCACCAGTCTGATGAGTCACCAGCGTACCCCCGATGATGGCTTCAGATTTAGGTTTTACCTCTTCGAGGCTTTTTGCCAAAACCACTCCATTGGATCCAGTTTCCTTGATCTTTCCTTTTCCACGACCACCAGCATGGATCTGTGCTTTGATCACATACCATGAGGTACCGGTTTCTCTGTTAAGTTCTTTAGCTGCTTCGTGCGCTTTTTCCGGAGTGTCTGCAACGATCCCTTCCTGGATCTTGACACCGTAACTTTTTAATATTTCCTTAGCCTGATATTCGTGGATATTCATAATCGGGGATTTTAAGGCGAATCTAGAACATCACAGTTGTTTATTCAAGGATTTTGCAGAATTGGTTGACCATCTAACGCCTATCTATATATTTGCGCATGCTTACTGCTGAAGGGATTTACAAGTCTTACGGTAGTCTCCAGGTATTGAAAGGGATTGATGTCCATATCGATAAAGGGGAGGTTGTATCTATTGTAGGAGCTTCCGGAGCAGGGAAAAGCACGCTACTTCACATCATTGGCACACTGGATACCGCGGATAAGGGTTCGTTACAGATAGCCAACACCATGATTACTGATTTGAATCAGCAGAAATTGTCTGAGTTCCGCAACAGTGAGATAGGATTTATCTTCCAGTTTCATAATTTATTGCCGGAGTTTAGTGCACTGGAAAATATCATGATACCAGGCCTCATTGGAAAAAGATCTCCGGGCGCCATCAAAAAACGAGCATTTGAATTGTTGACATTACTGGGGATCGAGGGGAGACATGACCATAAACCCTCCGAGCTTTCAGGTGGTGAACAACAACGCGTATCTGTAGCCAGGGCGCTGATCAACGATCCATCCATCATTTTTGCTGATGAACCCAGCGGAAACCTGGATTCTCACAACGCTGATGAGTTACATCGATTGTTTTTCAATCTAAGAGATTCTCTCGGTCAGACCTTCGTGATCGTGACTCATAATGAATCATTGGCTGCCTCAGCTGATCGAACCATTGAAATAAAGGATGGGGTTATCTATACTCCATCATGAATATTTCTCAGGGCGTAAGGTTTATGTTGATCGCCACTTTCACCTTCAGTCTGATGAAGGTTTGTGTGAAAGTGCTTTCTCATATCCCGCCTATTGAGATCATTTTATTCAGGTCAATTATATCACTGGTTATCTGTGTCTACTTTCTGCAAAAGCAGAAGGTAAGCATATGGGGAAAGAATAAAAAGATCCTGATTTTCAGAGGTGCTTCCGGGGCAGCCGCCCTTGTCTTGTATTTTGGTTTATTGCAGCAAATACCTCTCGCTGCAGCAGCCACGGTTTTATATATGTCACCGATTTTCGCTGCTATCCTGGGTATTTTCCTTGTGCGGGAGAGGGTAGCACCTGTTCAATGGCTCTTTTTCCTGGTGAGTTTTGGCGGGGTACTTACAATCACAGGGTTTGATACAAGGATCTCGTTGACTCATCTGATCGTTGGTATTTCATCTACTGTGTTTAGTGGGCTGGCATACAACTTCATCAGAATACTGAAAACCTCGGAACACCCGCTGGTAATTATCTTTTATTTCCCCCTGGTCACCATGCCGATTGCAGGTGTATGGTCTACACAGGTATGGGTTCAGCCTACCGGTTGGGACTGGCTTTTTTTGATATTGGTGGGGGTGTTTACCCAGATTGCTCAGTTTTTCATGACCAAATCATATCAGACAGAGGAACTCTCTAAAGTAGCGATCATTAACTATACGGGTATTATTTATGTTCTGGGCTTCGGATGGATATTTTTTGGGGAACAATTCAATTTCATGACCTATATTGGTATGGGATTGGTATTGCTGGGGGTAGTGGCCAATGTGGTCTTCAAACGATGATCAAAACACTTAATTTTCATACTGGTTAGAAAATAAAGAGATGAATAACCTTAAACGGATCTACAAAGAGTCTCTCGGGCTGCTTACGGATTTTTATCAGCTCACTATGTCATATGGTTATTTCAAAAAAGGCATGGCGGAACGGGAAGCGGTTTTCAACCTTTTTTTTCGGAGCAATCCATTTTCCGGAGGATATACCGTGATGGCAGGTCTGTCGCGGGTCATTGATTACCTCAATAATTTTAAGTTCTCAGCAAGCGACATTGATTATTTGGCTACACTGAAAGATGGGGATGGGAATGCCTATTTTGATGAAGCGTTTCTGGAGTATTTGGGAGACATGAAGTTTGAGTGCACGATTGATGCACAGCCGGATGGCTCTATCATTTTTCCGCATGAGCCGGTGATCAGGGTAAAAGGACCATTGATGCAGTGTCAGATACTGGAAACACCGCTTCTGACCATCGTCGGGCAAGCTGCATTGATTGCGACCAAAGCCTCCAGGATCACATCTGTGACAGGGGATGAGCCTGTCATGGAGTTTGGTCTGAGAAGAGCTCAGGGGATTGATGGTGCTTTGACCGGAAGTCTTTCCTCTTATATCGGAGGGTGCCACTCTACATCCAATGTGCTGGCTGGTAAGCTCTTCGGGATTCCCGTATCAGGTACACATTCGCATAGCTGGGTGATGGCTTTTCAGAGCGAGCTGGAAGCCTTTGAAGCCTATGCCGATGTGATGCCAGGCAATTGTGTGCTTCTGGTGGATACGTACAATACACTGGAAGGTGTGAAGAAGGCGGTAAAGATAGGGTTGGACCTCAAAGAAAAGGGAAAAAAACTCAAGGCTATCAGGGTGGATTCAGGCGACCTGGCTTATCTGAGTATTGAGGCACGCAAGATATTGGATGCCGCAGGGTTGAAGGATACCAGGATCGTGGGAAGTAATGATCTGGATGAATACCTGATCGCCTCCCTCAAGGATCAGGGAGCCACAATCACCATGTGGGGAGTAGGTACCAAGTTAATCACATCCTTTGATCAGCCTGCTTTGGGGCAGGTCTATAAAATGACAGCGATCAAAAACAAAGATGGTGAATGGAAAAACAGGATCAAGCTTTCGGAGCAAAATATCAAGATAAATATGCCAGGGATATTAAATGTCCGGCGGTTCTTTGTCAATGGAAAGATGGCTGGAGACATGATCTTTGACGAACGTGATAAAATGGACGATTACCGCATCATTGCACCGGATGATTTCACCAAGCGTAAAAAGTTTGGAATGGACACTCAATACAAAGATTTGCTGAAACCGATTTTTGAGCAGGGAAATCAAACTTATCAGGTGCCATCCTTTGAAGAAAGCCGACAGTATCACCTGGCGCAGCGAAATATGCTGGACGCTTCCAGCAGAAGACTGGTCAATCCACACCTTTATCCGGTCGGGCTCGAACCCAAATTGTTTGAGCGGCGGTCTGAGCTGATCATAAAACTTAGAAACAGATAAAATTTGAATCAATATGCATGCATTAATATTGGTAGATATTCAAAATGATTTTCTCCCTGGTGGTGCACTGCCGGTAAAAGACGGAGATCAAATCATACCGTATGTGAATGCCATCATGAATGATTTTGACCTAGTAGTGGCCACACAGGATTGGCACCCGAAGGACCATGGCAGTTTTGCATCCAATCATAAAGGGAAGAAAATTGGTGAGGTCATTAAGCTGGAAGGATTGGATCAGATAATGTGGCCAGACCACTGCATACAGCATTCAGAAGGGGCTGAGTTTTCCAGGGATCTTGATTTACATCGTGTACAGATGATCTTTCATAAAGGCACAGACCCGAAAATAGACAGCTATAGCGGACTGTTTGACAATGGCTACTTAAAATCTACGGGACTGGGAGAATACCTGAAAGGGGAAGGAGTGACGGATGTGACCTGTGTGGGATTGGCGGCTGATTATTGCCTGAAATTTACCGCACTGGATGCAGTTTCAAAGTTTGGCTTTAATACCCATGTGCCGGTGAAAGGAACGAAGGCAGTGAATCTACAGCCCAATGATTTTGAAAGGTCAATAGAAGTAATGAGGGAAGCTGGCATAAAAGTAATGTAATCAAAAAAGGCTATGCGTTGTTTTGATCACAACACATAGCCCTGTTTCTGATTCGCTGGGAGTAAATCCCAGGTTGTGTACACCTTTCCATGTTTATGGATGTCTTACTCCAGATCTTTTTCTACGAGATCACGGAAGATTCTGTCGGCTTCTATGATGGCAAGCTGCTCATGGTCTAATGAAGCTTCAATCGTGCCTTCTATGTCCTTTTTTTGATCTTCAGAGAGAGATTTTTTGAAGTCATCTCTCATTGCTTTTTCCAATACATGATTTGCTTCCCACAACGCTTGTTGCTCCAGCGTAAATGAAGCTTTTAATGCTTCAAACTTTTCCTTATTTGATAGCTCACGGCTTTCAAGGATGGCTAACTGAAACACATCCAGTGATGAGTTAAAGCTGTCAAAGTTTTCTGCTGATTGCTCCAATGTAGCTGACAACAATAGTTGCTGTTCGTCAGATAGACTGGATGTGTCGCCGAAAGATGCGAATGATAGCATCATTGCCAGGGCGAGGGTCATTGAGATTTTAGTTACACTTTTCATTTTGTTTGTCCTTTTATTTTGAGTTTCTATACCTCTTAGACGTCGCAAAACAAATAAGGTTTAGACCTTACAGAGAAAAGTATATGAACGGTGATTTTATATATATGAACGCATAAAAAAAGCCAATGAAATTAAATTCATCGGCTTTTTAGACTTTTATGGATAATCGCTTATCCTACTGTATCCATGTATTCAACAAGTTCTACAACTTTTGTTGAGTATCCCCATTCGTTATCATACCATGAAACGACTTTAAGGAATGTATCATTCAGCTGGATTCCAGCGCCCGCATCGAAGATAGAAGTTCTGCTATCTCCAAGGAAGTCGTTTGATACTACATCTTCTTCAGTGTAGCCAAGAATTCCTTTTAATTCTCCTTCAGAAGCAGCTTTCATTACTTTCTTTACTTCATCGTAAGTAGTCGCTTTTTTTAGGTTTACGGTAAGGTCAACCACAGATACGTCAGGAGTAGGAACTCTGAAAGACATACCAGTCAATTTACCATTCAGCTCAGGAATAACTTTTCCCACAGCTTTAGCAGCTCCAGTGGAAGAAGGAATAATATTTTGATAAGCTCCTCGACCACCTCTCCAGTCTTTCATAGAAGGACCGTCAACGGTTTTCTGAGTAGCTGTTGCAGCATGAACAGTAGTCATCAAGCCTGATTCAATACCAAAACTGTCATTCAAAACCTTTGCAATCGGTGCCAAACAGTTTGTAGTACATGATGCATTAGACACAAACTGTAGGTCAGATGTATACGATTTATGGTTTACACCCATCACGAACATTGGGGTGTCATCCTTAGAAGGAGCAGACATGATTACTTTTTTAGCACCAGCCTGAATATGTCCTTCCGCTTTTTCCTTAGTAAGGAATAATCCAGTAGATTCAACTACATAATCCGCGCCTACATCACCCCATTTGAGGTCAGCAGGATTTCTTTCGGACGTTACTCTGATAGCCGACCCATTCACAACGAGCTTGCCATCTTTTACTTCAACAGTGCCATCAAACTTGCCGTGAGTAGAGTCGTATTTTAGCATATATGCTATGTAGTCTACATCGAGAAGGTCATTGATACCTACTATTTCGATGTTTGGTTTGTTAACAGCTACTCGGAAAACAAGTCTTCCGATTCTACCAAAACCATTTATTCCGATTTTGATTTTTGACATGATCTAATATTTTGGTGAGTTTTAAAAATTGTTACAAAAGTATAACTAGATTGATCAGAAACAAATTTCATTTTTCAGCACTTTTTGTCATAAATTGGACACTTGAAGAATCTGATTGCAAAATCATCAGGTTGCGCTATGCAGAAGCCTGTTAATTATCATATCCATCGAATTATACCATGATGGATAAAAAAATGGCAATGGATCTTAAAGTCTAAATATCAAACCCCAGTAGATTACTATGCATTTCTCTAATCTAAAATCATTTTCATTCTTCATTTTATTGGTTTTTGTGCTTTCCGGATGTCAGGAAACCAGGGAGGTTAAGCGACCAAACATTCTTTTTGCGATCAGCGACGACCAATCTTTTGGTAGTACCAGTTTCGGTGGTAGTACTTTCATCAATACACCCGCTTTTGATCGGGTAGCCCGAGAGGGAATCTACTTTACCAATTGTTATTCAGGTTCTCCCGGCTGTGCCCCGTCGAGAAGCGCTATTGTCACAGGAAGGCATCACTGGCAAAATGAACAGGCCGGGCAACATGCATCCTCCTGGCTAAAAAAATATATTCCATTCATTGACCTGCTTGATAAGAATGGATATGTAACAGGTCGTACGGGCAAAGGAGTGGGGCCTTTTGAATATGCAGACAGCCCCGATCACCCATTGTGGCGACATACGGATGCGGGAGGCATTGAGCATAGCAACATAAACTATAAGAAAGGAGAAGAAGGAGGGCCATGGGCTGATGGGATCGCTTCTACCAACTACTTTGAAAACTTTAAATATTTTCTGGATAGTGTCAGGAAAGATGAGCCATTCTTTTTCTGGTATGGAGCCAAGGAGCCCCATCGGGTGTTTGAAAAAGACTCATGGAAGCGATTTAATAAAAAGCTGGAGGATGTGCAGGTTCCGGATTTCCTGCCGGATACTGAACTGGTGCGGGGCGACTTATTGGATTATGCCATTGAGATAGAGTGGTTTGATCTGCATCTTCAGCGGATGCTGGAATACCTGGAATCAATAGGTGAGCTTGACAATACCATTGTGATCGTGACTGCTGACAATGGCATGGCATTTCCAAGGGCAAAGGCCAATGGTTACGAATACGGCGTACATGTGCCCATGGCGATCAGGTACCCGGGGTTTCCGGGCAAACGCAGCGTTGAGGATGCGATTGGGTTTGCTGATCTGGCTCCTACGATACTGGAGCTTACACAGACAAGCAGCGAAGGGATGTTGCCCATATCGGGCAGAAGCATAGTAGAAATTCTTAAATCAGACAAAGGAGGGGATGTGAGTGAAAGCAAGCAGTATGCTTATGCTGGCAGGGAACGTCACTCTTCATCGAGGTATCAAAACTGGGGCTTTCCTCAACGAACAATTTCTGATGGTAAATACCTTTTTACCTGGAATATCAAACCAGATAGATGGCCAGCAGGAGCCCCACAAAGGGTGAACCCTAATGACACCACCTCACTGTGGCCGATGTATGGCCTTGATACGGATGGTAAATACATCAAAAACTCAGCCTTTACCGATATAGATGATTGCCCGACAAAAACGTTTTTACTTGAGCATTACAACGATGAAGACATCAGACCATTTTTTGAGCTTTCACTGGGCAAAAGACCTGAATTTGAATTCTTTGATGTAGATAAAGACCCATATTGTCTGAATAATCTTTCAGGCAATAGAGATTATAAAGAGATTGAGGAAAGATTGAAGTCCAGTCTGATGCAAGAGTTGGAAAGAACTCAGGACCCTCGTGTCACTGGTCCAGACCCGGAGATTTTTGATAGTTATGTAAGGTATTCTCCAATGAGAGCGTTTCCTGAGCCAGATCCACTAAATGATAAACTATTGATTAAATAGCAATCGATTGGTAATCAGGATTTTTACTGATGAAATCCCGAATAAAAGGACAGCTGGGTTTTACCTTGTATTGATTCTGAGTAGCAAAATTTAGCGCGAATTCGGCGAGAGTGGATGCAATGCCAAATCCTCTGCTTGCTTCAGGTACGTAGGTATGTGTGAGATCAAGGTAGTCATCGGCATGCTTTTCGTAAGATAGCTCAGCGTTTCCGCCTTTTACCTTTACATAAAATAAATGATGCTCTGCATCGTGCGATATGTTCAGATTGGTTTTAACTAAGGTCATTGTTGTCTGTTTTTATCTATACTAGGTTTACTCACCAGCCATGAGATTGTTTTGAATAATCCAAATAAGTTTAACAACCACCCAAAAAGAAAAAACCCATCACTCAAAGAGCAATGGGTTTTCAAAGTCCATTTAAATAATGAGTTTCTGACTTAATATCTATTCAAAACTTACGGTTTCAAGTTCTGTAATCTCTTCTTCTTTGACCATCACATTTTCAATGGTGACATCGCTGAACCCACTATCGTCTTCCGGTTCAACCACTACGGTGTAGCTACCAGGAAGCAGTAAGTTGATCAAATAACTACCATCCTCCTCGGGCTGAGTGGAGGCCGTGTCTTCTTCGGCATTGATGGCATGAACCATTACTGCTAAATCGGAAGGAGAGATCAATCCACTGATGCTGCCATAGGGATCATCATCCTGAACCAGCTTCACCCTGATCACAGGCTTTAACAGATATTTTCCGTTCCCAGTCCTTACAATAGATTTTGAAGCTACGAAATCAATGACTACATCATAGAATTCTCCAGCCTCTATTTCAGCATCAACTTTTATCTTTAAACCAGAAGAAGAGCCTGATGGTACCTTTAGGTCAATTGTATCACCATCAACTACTACTTTGCTATTGTCTCCGAGGATCAATCTTATTTCCTTCAGTTCACCGGCCTCAATTTCAGACTCTGCCAACAAGGCTTCTGCTCCATTTTGGAGTTGCAAAATGTCATAAACCTGAGGCTCGATGTCTACAGTAATCCATTCTCCCTCATCTTCGTCCTCATCATCATCTTCATGACCATCTCCCAGGACGCGGTCATCTTCTTCACCTTCAACTTCAATCTCAACCTCGGTTTCAACTTCATAATCCTCCATTTCAAGCCGGTATTCAAGCCCAACTAAATCAATCAAGACCGCATCATAACTCACCGGATGGTCAACCAGTTTGAAATTGACATGAGCAGTTTCTTTTCCAGTTATATCCCCATCATTACATGCTACTACGAGCATCAGGATGGATAAGATGGTTCCAATAAATCTCAGCTTCATATAAATAATTTTTGTTTCTAAATTTAAATAGAATCCAATCAACAAAGCCTGTGCCATACCTGTTTTGTTTGTTTTTAATGTTGATTATCAGTAAGTTAAACAATCAGGCGCGGATAGATTTTTCCCATATTGAGAATGTAATTTTCAAATTGGACTTGTATCTATGGGTAAACAGGAAACAACAATTGCTAAATATGGGTGTTGGGTTTACATGACTACATTGGTCAAAAGACGCTGCGCTGAGGTTCTGATTTTGCTTGTTGTCACGACATTGGGATGTACAGAATCTCCCAATGAAGTGATTGTGCAGGAAGAGGAGGAGGTATTCACCAGGGATTTAAATAGGATCGTTGAAGAAGGAAATCTCAGGGTGATGACCATATATAGCAGCACAAGCTACTTTTTGTATAGAGGTCGGGCCATGGGGTTTGAGTATGAGTTGCTCAAACGCTTTGCGGACCATTTGGATCTGGAATTGGATATCATGGTGGCCCATGACATTGACAGTCTTCTTTATTATCTCAATGAAGGGAAAGTGGACCTGGTGGCCCATGGTCTGACAATCACCGAAGAAAGGAAGAAACAGGTAAGTTTTACAGATTATTTGTATCTGACCCACCAGGTACTTGTTCAAAAGAAACCTGATAACTGGTATGAAATGAAGTGGAGTGAACTTCAAAAGTCCATCATCCATGATGCCATTGAGCTCATTGGTGATACCATATCAGTCAGGAGAAATTCCGCATATCATGAACGATTGACCCATTTATCCCGAGAGATAGGTGGTAAAATCCATATCAATACCCTGCCGGGTAATCTCTCTACAGACGAAATCATCAAGATGGTTGTGGATGAAGAGATCAAGTATACTGTTGCAGATAACAACATCGCAAAGATCAACGCATCATTTTATCCGGTCTTAGACATAGAAGTTCCAGTCAGCTTTTCTCAAAGAATTGCATGGGCTGTGAGGAAGTCAAGCCCGAAACTGCTCCAGGCAACCAATCAGTGGTTGGCGGAGATGAAAGATTCGGTGGACTATTATGTGATATACAATAAGTATTATGAAAACGAGCGTAGTTTCCGGCAAAGAGTGAATAGTGATTTCTATAGTTTGAACAATAACAAGATCAGTCAATATGATGAGATCATAAAGAAGTATGCCGAAGAGCTACAGTGGGATTGGAGGCTTTTGGCGTCATTGATCTATCAGGAGTCCAGGTTCAAACCGACTGCCAATTCCTGGGCTGATGCTGCGGGACTGATGCAGGTAATGCCCTCTACGGCCAAAGAATTGGGTATTGATGACCTATCGGACCCTGAAGACAACATCCGCGGAGGTACCAGGTACCTGAGGCAGCTTTTGGATAAGTTTGACATGGTGGAGGATTCTGTTCAAAGGATCAAATTTGCCATGGCCGCTTATAACTGTGGTAAATACCATGTGATCGATGCGCAAACACTGGCCAGGGTAGAAGGTCTGGATCCCATGGTCTGGGATGACAATGTAGAGGAGATGATCCTGGAACTTAGCTACCCAAATGTTTACAACATGCCAATGATCAAATTTGGTTATGTGCGTGGAGTAGAACCACATACTTATGTCAGGCAGATTTTTGATCGGTATGATCACTACTGTCAATTTGTTGAGTAAGTATTTTTCCTCATATTTGAGATTTTAAACCCAATCTCAATATGCGCTATTTACCAATCCTGATTTTCCTTGTCCTTATCTCTTCCTGTTCTGCTCCCCAGGATCCTAAAAGCATGGATCCCCTGGTGATTGCACCATTTGATGGGCTGGATACCCTGGCAATCAACGACTGGTGGAACAGAGGTGAAAATCCAATTATTGATATGGACGTGCCAAGAGACGAGGTCGTAGCATTTGGTATTTATACCGTGGCAAATCAAAAGTTGAAAATGACGGCACAATTATATCCGCTCTATCCTAACGAAGACCGGGAAGTACGTTTGGAAGTAGATCAGGATGGGTGGAAAGAGATAGCCACTGCCAAAGTAAATGACCTGGGATGGTCAGCCACATTTGTAGTAGAAAACTGGGATGACACAAAAGACATTCCTTACAGGATCAGGCATGGAGAAAAGGCGATGTTTGAAGGGCTTGTGAGAAAAGACCCGAAAGACAAAGAGGTTATTTCGATCGCTGCTTTGTCCTGCAACAGCAATAAAGATCGGGGGGACAGGGCAAACTATGTTCGTAATATCAATCACCAGGATCCTGACGTGGTCTTTTTTGCCGGAGATCAATCTTATGATCATACTGAGCACACAGCAGCATGGCTGAAGTTTGGGCAGCAATTCAAAGAGGTTTTTCGCAACAGGCCATGTATTACTATTCCTGATGATCATGACATAGGGCAGGGTAACTTGTGGGGCGAAGGAGGAAAAGTATCTGAATCTTCAGCCGGTAGTGACGGCGGTTACTTTTATCACCACGAATATGTGAAATTGGTAGAGAGATGTCAGACCTCTCATCTGCCTGATCCGTATGATCCCACACCCATACAACAAGGGATTGGTGTCTATTATACCAATCTGGTTGTGGGAGGGGTTGATTTTGCCATCATTGAGGACAGGAAATTTAAATCAGGCCCCAAGGGTAAGATTCCGCAGATCGGGCCAAGGCCGGATCATATCAGAGACCCCAGTTATGATCCTAAAAGTGTGGATGTTCCGGGCCTGGTATTGCTGGGAGAAAGACAATTGACATTCCTTGACGATTGGGCCAATCAAAATGAAGGCGTGGTAATGAAAGCCGTCCTTTCTCAAACAGGTTTTTGTGGAGGTGCACACATCCATGGAAATAAGGAGAATCGTCTACATGCAGATATGGACTCCAATGGCTGGCCACAGACCAGTCGGAATAAAGCGCTAAAAGCGATTAAGAAAGCCAATGCGGTTCACATTGCTGGAGACCAACACCTCGCTACTGTGATTAAGCACGGCATCGATGAATTTGATGATGGGCCATGGGCTTTTGTGGTTCCGGCCATCGTAAACAACTACTATAGCCGATGGTGGTGGCCTGAAGACGAGAAACCCGGCAAAAACGCCAATGATGTATTGCCCTGGACAGGACAATACCTGGATGGATTCAACAACAAGATCACCATGCATGCTTATGTCAACCCTGAAAGCCCATCAAGTGGAGGAGGTTATGGCCTGACCAGGTTTAATAAGACGACAAAAGAAGTCACTTTTGAATGCTGGCCTAGAGAGGTTGACGTGACCACAGGTAAGGCTGCCCAGTTTACCGGATGGCCTTTTACAGTAGATATGTCGGAGTGATATTCCAGGCTGGCAGGCCCTTTACTAAAATGATATTAAGGGATGCAGTGTAATTGACAAAAGTAAACACTACTTTTGCGTCCTTTTTCGGATAAACATGAGCATCAGAAACATAGCTATTATAGCACACGTAGACCACGGTAAGACAACCCTTGTCGACAGGATACTACACCAGGTAAAACTTTTCAGGGATAATGAAGAAGTAGGCGAACTGATCCTGGACTCCAATGATTTGGAGCGGGAACGGGGTATCACCATTCTTTCAAAAAACGTTTCCGTACGATACAAAGACACCAAGATCAACATCATCGATACTCCGGGTCACTCGGACTTTGGAGGTGAAGTAGAAAGGGTATTGAACATGGCTGATGGGGTGATCCTTCTTGTGGATGCCTTTGAAGGTCCAATGCCACAAACCCGATTTGTGTTGCAGAAAGCTCTCGAAATGGGCTTAAAACCTATTGTGGTTGTCAATAAAGTAGACAAACCAAACTGTAATCCGGAAGATGCGAATGAAAAGGTATTTGAACTAATGTTCTCCCTGGATGCCACTGAAGAGCAGCTAGACTATCCAGTGGTCTATGGTTCATCCAAAAATGGTTGGATGGGTCCGGATTGGAAGACACCAACATCGGATATTTCATATCTTCTGGATACCATCATTGAATATTTTGAGCCTCCGAAAGAGAATCCCGGAACTTTACAGTTGCAGATCAGCTCCCTGGATTATTCCTCCTATACAGGAAGGATCGCTGTAGGGCGTGTACACCGTGGCACTATCAAAGCCGGAGATCAGATTTCCCTGGTACAACGTGATGGACAAACACACAGGTCCAATGTGAAGGAGCTCTACCTTTTCGAAGGATTAGGCAAGGTTAAAACCAAGGAAGAGATCAAATCAGGTGAAATCGTGGCTGTAATGGGGCTGGAGCAGTTTGATATTGGGGATACCATTGCAGATGCAGAAAATCCTGAGGCTTTAACGCCTATTTCAGTTGATGAACCATCCATGAGTATGTTGTTTACGATCAACAACTCACCGTTTTTTGGTAAAGAAGGAAAGTTTGTGACCAGCAGGCACCTGAGAGACAGGCTTGAGAAGGAGACTGAGAAGAACCTCGCTCTGAGGGTGCAGGAAACGGACTCACCTGACCGGATGATGGTTTTTGGACGGGGAATTTTACATTTGGCCATCCTGGTAGAAACCATGCGACGTGAAGGTTATGAGCTTCAACTTGGTCAACCACAGGTAGTTGTTAAGGAGATCGATGGTTTTAAACATGAGCCGGTAGAGCTCCTGTTTGTCAATGTTTCTGATGAGTTTTCCGGCAAGGTTATAGAAATTGTGACCCAGAGAAAGGGAGACATCCTCAACATAGAGAAGAAAGACGACCGGGTGAACCTTGAGTTTAAGATCAGTGCACGAGGCTTGATCGGGTTGACAAACCCTATTCTGACCGCTACGGAAGGAGAGGCAGTGGTATCGCACCGGTTCAGTGGCTATGAACCATGGAAAGGTGAGATCCAGGGCAAAAGGAAAGGGGCATTGATCTCCGGAGAAACGGGTACTGCGATCGCATACTCTATTGATAAGTTGCAGGACAGGGGTAAGTTCTTTATCGACCCCAATGACGAGATCTATGAGGGTCAGGTTATAGGAGAAAGCACACGGATTGACGACCTCGTAGTGAATGTGACCAAGACCAAAAAACTATCCAACGTAAGGGCAGCGGGATCTGATGATAAAGTATCCATCGCACCTGCTATCAAGTTTTCTCTGGAAGAGGCCATGGAGTATGTGGGTAAGGATGAGTATGTAGAAGTCACCCCAAAATCCATCCGATTGCGAAAGATTCTCCTACTCGAGCACGAACGTAAGAGACAGAAAAAGGACTAAACCCATAAGCGTATTTTAGTCGAAAGGTGTTATCTTCTAAAACAACAAGTGTTTATGAAGAGGATACTTTTTCTTTCCGCATTGCTTTTCCTTATTCAGGACCTGCAGGCACAGGAATCATGTGCCTGTTGTACCGAGCAACATCAACAGTTTGACTTTTGGGTCGGTGACTGGAATGTCTACGATACCCTTGGCAATCTCATAGGGGAAAATACCATTGAAAAATTGGTGGCGGAATGTGTGCTAAGCGAACACTGGCGCGGTGGGTCCGGAGGTGTTGGGCGCAGCTACAACTATTACAATCTGGCAGACAGTACCTGGAACCAGGTTTGGATCGATGGTTCAGGGTCAAACCTCGTCCTCAAAGGCAAGCTGATCAGGGGAAATATGGTTCTGCAGAGTGAGCTCCTGCCAGGTCAAAAGATCGATTGGTATCGCAATCGCATTATCTGGACACCGAACCGTGATGGAAGTTTGACACAGCTTTGGGAGATCCTAAATAAAGAAGATGTAGTGATCAGTCAGGCTTTTAAGGGGATATACAAAAAGAAATAAAATTTTCAAATCCTGCTTTAAATCGTTTAACCGTTTGTTTTGCTCAATAATCTGTGAAATTTTAAATTTTAGGAACAATTAGCTGTATTGTTGCTTAGTATATAAATGGGTTTTTTGTTGTTGTCCGTCTACAAAAAATCCTATTTGATATGTATAACCTAAGAAAACTTTAAAATCATGGCAAATTGTTTCGCGCTTATTGGCTGGAGTCTTCCGGTCATAGAAAGCATGCAAAAAATAGATAAACCCTTTGTGGTTGTTTCATTTCCGGATTTCGAGCCCTATGCAAGGGAAAACAATATTCCCTTTGTATCCTATCAGCTGAATGAGTGGAGTGACAGTTCTAACTCACTGGACTTACTTGAAAAGCTAAAACCCTTTAATGTGGATGTGGCTGTTCCTCTGTTTGAAGAAACAGTGGAATGGGCAGGCGCACTTAATTCAATTTTTAGAGACGATCCAAGAGTACTCAATAGGGCATTTCTCTTTAGAAATAAAGCCATGATGAAGCGAAAAGCCTTGATTGGAGGATTGCGGGTTGGTCTGTTTGAAGAAGTACACAACCGGGAGCAGGTGAAACTGTTTATGAAGCGCCTCAATGAAGCTAACCTTCAGCTGGAAGGGGAGGAAGATAGTTGGGTACATTTGAAACCATTTGCCTCAGCGGGTACAGTCGGTCACAGGCTACTTAGAAGCATGAGTGATATCGATGAAAAAGTCAAAGATTCGGATTTTCCCTGTCTTGCGGAGAGTCACCTTCCCGGACGGGAGTTCTCCTGTGAGGCCTTTATCAACAAAGGGAAGATCAGGTTTTTGAACATCACTGAATATGTGCACCTGGGGTATTCCAATTTCATTCCAGAAGGCCATTACCTGAATTCGAAACGTGATTTGATTCATAAACATGTACAGAAGATGGTAGATATTTTTGGTATTGAATATGGTATGGTGCATCCTGAGTGGTTTCTTACTGAAAATGACGAATTAAATTTTGGAGAGACAGCCTGTCGGATTCCCGGAGGACATATTCTGGAATTGTGCTCCAAATCATATGAGTTCGATGCGTTGGCCGCATTTGTTCTTTGTCATGATCCGAATATCACGGAAGAAGAACTGGATCAGGTTTTTCCTCCAAAAGACTTCAAACCCAAAAACTACAATGGCAATGTGATGATCTACCCACAAAAACGACAGTTCTCCAAGCTGGAGATACCTGAAGAGCTCAATGAAGAGCCGTATTTTGTAGATCATACGTTGGTACCTCCTTTGTCCACCCAAAAGATCAGCGATGATCGGGAGGGTTTTGGTAACCATTTCGGAACAATTAACTTCAGGGGTGAAGATCCTGACAGAATGAAAGAATTATTGTTGCATTATGAAACAGTGGACTTTTATGTCTAGTGACTAAATATGCCTGATACAACAGCACTGAAACCATCGAAGGAAAGAGCATTTGAAAATTTTGAGAGAAGCTACAGAGAATTTCTGGATGCTTCCGACCTTACACGACCTGATAAGGCTGCCAGATTAGCCAGTCAGGTTGATTTGCTCAGCCTGACCCGAGATGGCTTATCTTTTTTATATAAAAAAAGTATTGATCTCGATCAATCCGGATTTTTCAAAGGCACTCCCTGGCAAGATCCCCGGAAGTTAGTACCGGGATTGGTTCGTGGAACCATGAAAGCAGGCCATCCTTCAAGCAGCTTCGAAATTCTGAGTGAGCTACGTATGATGGCTTATGCAAGTGCGGAACGTGATTTTCAAAACGTCACTTCAGAAGAAGCAAATAATTACCTGGAAGAGGTCATTGTTCATAATCTGGACCTTGCACTGAAGGATACTTCCGAAGAGATACGGGAATCCTTCACAGAGCGAGAACTCAAAAAGGCCTTTAACCTTTTTGGCTTTTTAGTATCTGAAATTGACCTGAGTGGGATTACGGAGAAGCTTTCCGAAGAAATTCAAATGATTTGTGAGCAAAGACCAGTGGTCACAGAAAAAGTTCGGGCCCTGCTACATATCGTTGAAAACAAGTTTGATATGAAGGGAGATTCAGCTCATGAAAAGCTATTGCTCCTGTATGTCAATGCAGTCTATGGACCCTCACCTGAGACGCTGAAGCGACCTGATTTTGAAAAATACTTAAGCTTTTTGGAGAAGTCGAAAGAGCATAAACTACAGGAGGAGGCACGGGCAATGGGTAAATCAATGGGCCAAACCGGATTGGTTTCGGCCTATCATGCGTTATTGCTGAAGCACCTGTTGGGTCAATCAAAATATGAATATCTAATTCCCGAATGCCTGAACCTCAACGACCGGGGACTGGCAGAATGGAACAAACACAAGGACTTTTTGAAGCCTCTGGTCCTGGAAACGATTAGCACGTACAATGCTCAATGCATCTACGGATTGGCCAGAATGCTTGGGAGGAGTTTACTTTCCCGAAGACCTGTGAGGGTTGGCCTGGAAAACCTCAGGAGAATCAAGATCAATCCCCAGGTAGAAAACAGGATCCTGAAATCGAATCATGATAGTCGTGGTCATGTCACTGCCATACAGTATTTAATGGGTGCACTAATCAGGGTATTGGGGCAGCCATTGGGTGTAGGCCAGGGCAATAACCCAACCTGTCAGTCGGCACGAGGGATTAGCATGTGGAGTCAACATGCTCCGGCCAAACTGGTAGACATGGTAATCACAGTGGCTACACAAAACAATCTCGTGATGCGCTTTGAGAACAATGATTTGATCTCAAACCAGCTAGGTAAAGGACTGGTGGAAAAGCTAGATTACGATCTGGATGGGGTGTCAATCGTTTTAGTTCCCCACCTGGATAAAATATACAATGAAATGATGCGCCGAGCCACCGGGCGAGGTGAGGACCCTCACAAGTGGGTAAACCCTGCCATGTATGGGCAGTGGATCCAGCTTGGGTTCGCATCGGCATATGATTACCTCACTAATTCCATCATGGATTTCAAGGGATTCATGAGCATTTTTTACAAGTCATTTCATCCGGATCAAAACAATGGACGTCAGCTATCATACCCCAACCCGGTCGGGATAATCATCACTTCATCCACAGCAGAAATGATAGGTTTCCACGCCATATCTTTACTACGTGTCGATAAATCTCCTGCTGGTGAGCTTAGAGCTTATTTCTTAAATCCTAACAACGAAGGAAGACAGAACTGGGGGCAGGGAATCAGACCTACGGTATATGGTCATGGGGAAAAGCACGGGGAATCCTCGCTGCCATTTGCTCATTTTGCATCCCGCATATATGCTTTTCATTATAATTCACTTGAGGTATACCCCGGATCTCTGATGGATGAAAAGGAGATTGAAAAAGTGGAGATCCTGGCCAGGGAAAGTTGGGGAAAATCGTATACCTGGAACCAACAAACGAAGCTATGGTAAGGCACTCAAGCAGGATCGAGCTCAGTCAGTCAAGTCTGAAAAGCAATTTCAATTTTATCAGAAAAAAAGTTGGACCAGGTGTTCGGATCTCCTCCGTTGTGAAAGCCAACGCCTATGGTCATGGGATACATGAGTTTGTACCTATGGCTGAGAAATGTGGAGTAGAACATTTTAGTGTGGCATCGGCATTCGAGGCTGAAGAAGTGCTAGAAGCATGCAGCAGTGATAGCAGTATCATGATCATGGGTATTCTGTATGATCAGGACATACAATGGGCCATTGAAAATGGCATTGAATTTTTTGTTTTTAATTACGATCGCTTACCCCTGGTTTTAGAAAAAGCAAAAGCAGCGGACAAAAAGGCCAAAGTCCACATTGAAGTAGAGACAGGAGCCAACAGGACAGGAATGAATGCCAGGGAAGTTCCAAAAGCTTTGTCCTTCCTGAAGAAAAATGCCAGGTATATCGAATTTGAAGGGTTGTGCACGCATTTTGGCGGAGCGGAAAGCTTGTCTAATAAGTTCAAGATAGATTCACAGCATCGGAAGTTTAAAGAGTTTATCAAACTCTGCAAAGGCAGAGGCATGAGACCTAATCATTACCACATAGCCTGTTCGGCCGCGGCTTTAGCATATCCTGAAACCACCTACGATATGGTGAGGATTGGTGTGGCACAGTATGGTTTTTGGCCGAGTCCCGATATCTTTTATATGCACCTTCAATCAACGGGCAACTCTGCAAACTCGACCAGCCTAAAACGTATTTTCACCTGGAAAACCGATGTGATGGATATCAGAGATGTAGATGAGGGGGAGTTTATTGGTTATGGCACAGCCTTTCAGGCCATCAGAGACATGAAAGTGGCGGTCTTGCCTTTGGGGTATTCAAATGGCTATCCCAGGGCACAGTCCAACAGGGGGCATGTGTTGATCCATGGCAAGAAGGCACCTATTACCGGATTGATCAACATGAATTTATTCATGGTGGATGTTTCACATATCAAAGAAGTAAAAGTGGGGGACGAGGCTGTACTGGTAGGGAGACAAAAGAATAATACCATCAATGTGAGTTCCTTTACTGATGTCACAAGGTTGCTTAACAATGAAATGCTCAGTCGGCTTCCGGCCGCTATCCCGAGGAAAGCCGTCCGATAATATTCCATGTAACTCACGAAATATTACTATTTAAACCGTTATTTATGGAGGTTCTACGCTTTTCTCCGTAGGCCAATTACAATTTTTATCTTATTGATGTTAAGGGACTTAGAGCTATATTTGTTTTAGCTGGTAGTCCTATTTCTTCTTAAAATTTTATTATGTCTGAAGGAGCCGAAAAATTGGCATGACTATCGCTGTTAAGTTGAAATAAATATAGTTTATATTATGGGAGCCGCTTATTTCACCCCAAAGGTCTTTGCAATATTCGGCCTTTTAATTTTTGCAACAACAGTTCATGCTCAACAGTACTCTGCCGGGATCAACACCGAAAATCCCAATGCGAATGCCGTACTTCATTTGGTAGCTCCCAATGGAGATCAGGGTTTGTTGATACCGACTTTGACCACAGGTCAGAGAACCACTATGGGCCTTACAGCCACTGACAATGGTATGCTGGTTTTTGATACCGATGATGGCCTGTTTTATTATTGGTTGAACCCTTCCTGGATTCCCCTCACAACAACAGACAGCGATAATCAGACACTCTCGATCGCAGGTACGAACCTGACGATATCTAATGGTAATACGGTTGATATTGGTGTGGCCGAATCTGATCCTACAGTACCTGCAGCTATCAAGGATGGAATTGATTGGACAGAGATAAGTGGGATTCCCGCTGGTTTTAGTGATGATACCGATGACGGCATCGCCTCGGTACTGACCGATGCCACGATAAATGGTGACGGCATTGGAACACCTTTGAGTGTAAATGTTGGTACAGGTGCTAATCAAATAGTACAACTCAATGGAACCGGTCAATTACCTGCCTTTGACGCAAGTAATCTGACCAATTTGAATGCAGGGGTTTTGTTTGGTGTATTACCCGCCATTGATGGTAGTAACCTTACCGGGGTGACATCTGCAGTAATTACAGATGGTACCACCATTACCGGAGATGGAAGTGCTACCCAGTTGGCTGTGGGGACGGTTCCGGCAGCTCAGGTAAGCGGTCTGGCCACAATAGCCACCACAGGTAGCTTTGGCGACCTTACGCTAGTGCCGGTTGGATTGGCAGACGGCGATGATGTAGGTTTAACCACGGTCACAAGTGCCGATATTGTAGACAATGAAATTGCGAATATAGACATCAACGCAGCAGCAAATATTGCTGCGACCAAGCTGGAAAGCACGGTCATGGTGGAAGGGGAAAATGTTGGACTGTTAAACAATGATGTTGGATATATGACCGCAGGGACTTATGATCCGAATACAATTGCCGGCGATGTATTTGATTTTGGAACACATCCTACCGCTACAGCACCCGGAGTTGGTGATGTGCTTACCTGGGATGGCACTACCTGGGATGCTCTACCCTCAACGGGTCTGACACTCCCCTACACACAATCAGTTGCCAATGCTGCTGACCTTTTTTATCTGACAAACACTGGACTTGGTGGCGCTGGGGCATTCGAAATCAATAATATAACAAACGCCACTAATGCCTTAAATGCTACAACCAATGGGATTGGAGCTGCCATACAGGCGACTCAGGCTGGAACTGCCGGACCGGGGATGGATGTCTCTATTTCAGGAGCAACCAATACCAGTCCGGGCATTTTAGTAAGCCATGGTGGAGCAGGAGCAGGTCTCAATATTTCATTATCCAACGCAACCAATCCGGATGCCGGACTATCTGTGAACCATGCAGGTTTGGGAGCCGGGATTGAAATAACCACAAGTACAGGACCTCCCATGTTTATCACTGGAGGTAATGCTGGTGAGGTTTTAACATCTGATGCCCTGGGAAATATCACATTGCAACCGGGAGGTATTGCTTTTCCTTTCGCACATACAGAAGATACAGACCCAACAGATTTATTTTACCTGGATCAGCAGGGCACATTGGCATCCGCAGCAAGATTTACCAATTCTACAGGAGCATTTACTGGTAGTGTAGTGAGTATAGAAGGAAATGGATTATCAGGGTCCCAGGGGTTGGCAGTCACACAAATTGGGGCTGGCGACGCAGGAACATTTTTAGTGTCTGGAGCAGGAGCGGGTACCGCTGTTTATGGGTCTACAACAGGTACGGGAGTAGCTGGTCTTTTTGAAATTAGTAATGCCGGTAACACCTCCCCTGTAATTGAGGTGATCAATGGGGGTGCTGGTGCGGATATCAGATTACCCACAGGTGCTACAGCTGGTTATGTTTTGACTTCAGATGCCACCGGAAATGCCTCCTGGCAGGTTAATGGGTTAACGCTCCCCTATGCTGATTCTGGTACGGATGTTGGTTCATTGTTCTCCATTTCCAATGCAGGAACAGGCCCAGCTGCTTTTTTTGAAAATACAGGCAGTGGCACAGCTGTCAGGTTGGGAGGAAACATATTATTTAATGAAGGTGCAGGTCGGATCATTGGGGTCCAGCAGAATACCGTGGGGAATGGAGATAACCTGGCCATTGCCGCGGCTGATGGAGAGGCAGCAGGTCCGGCTGATGGTGGGATACTTTCACTGCGGTCAGGTGCGGGCACAGGAACCGGGGGTAATGGAGGAAATATCGAGATCATACCCGGAGCGGGATCCGGCGGTGGGTTTGCCGGAGGGGTCTTTGTCAATGGGATCACCAGGTTTGGCAATCAGGGAGCTGGTTTCGGGGGAATGATAGAGCTTGAGGATGATGCTGGTACCAATTCAATAGGTATTGAAGCCGATCCAACTACAGCATCGTATATAATTACTCTTCCTCCAGCTCAGGCTGCGGGAGCATTAACCAATGATGGAACGGGTACATTGAGCTGGGTAAATGGTGCAAATGCTTTTACCCTGGATGGAAATAACAATTTAACAGCTATTACCGGTGCGACACCACCTGGTACTGAGAACTTTCTTGTAGGAGTAAATACCGGAAACAGTTTGGTTGCCGGTGGAAATCAAAACACTTTGATTGGCAATGGTGCGGGCCAGTCAATCACAACTGGATCAACCAATATTGTGATCGGAGTCAATGCTGGTGGAGCTGGTCTGACCACAGGAAACAACAATGTAGTATTAGGAACAAGTGCATCAGTAAGTGAAAATACTACATCTCATGTTGTTATTGGAGATGGAGCAACATCCAATGGGTTTTCAACAGTATCACTGGGCCCTGGAGCCTCAATTGGGGCTGCAGTGACTGGTTCGATCGCTCTGGGAGCTGGTTCAAGTGCAACGGGAGATAATTCAGTAGCCATTGGATTCAATGCCAACGCACCCCAGGATAATTCAGCAATCATTGGAGATGCCACTGTTCCCGGATTCTTTGTGGGTGTCGGCACTCAAACCCCGACCGCCAAGCTCAGTGTTGAAAATGGGAATGCTACCGGGCAGGGTATGGCGATTAACATGGTAGCAGCCTCAGCTAACCCTGACCAGGCTTTGCTGATTGCTCAAAATGCCGATGGTATGGGAGCCGATATAAGAATCACAAATTCAGCCTCGGCTTCTGCAGCACTATCTGCAAGTACACAAGGGACTGGAAATGTTGGGGTTTTTGATCAGCAGAATGTGACTAGTGGTGCAAACGCCATGTTTGTACAAACGTTGGGACTAGGGGGTGCCGGCGTTTTTCAGATCAGTAATACAGCAAGCACTGTTCCGGCCTTATCAGTGAATACGGATGGTAACAACAGTAACGGGATTGCAGTCTCCAAAACCGGAACGAGTGGCAACGGAATAATTATTGATATGAATGGAGCAGGTGGTCAGGGAATCTTTGTAGGAGGGACTAACCCTGCCAGTAGCTCTATTGAGACTGATGGAGATGTGCTATTTAGAGCAAATTTTATTACTCCTACCATTAGTCATGATGCAGTAGCGCAACCTGTAATACCTAGTGATGTAAGAATTGTGAAAATTGTTAACGGAGGTCCCGACATAAATGAGATTACAGCTGGGGTAGAGGGTCAGGAAATTCTAATTATATCAGATTTTCCGGGTGGATTCAACGTAAATTCCATGACGAGTGTAAATCTTAGGTTGGATAATGATAATGCTTTTACCATGAATCAGGGCAGTTCTCTGCATTTGGTTTACATAGAGACACTTAACAGATGGGTAGAAATTGGACGATCACAATGAGAAAATATCTGCTAAATATCGCCCTTCTTCTTCCACTCCTGGCATTTTCTCAGTTCCATACCGGAGACTCTACAAAGCTGGCGATCAGATCCGGAGCGACTTTCTTCATGGGAGGAAATGCTACGCTCAACGGGCCACTCACCAATTTTGGTACCATTGTCAGTTATCGGGATCTGGATTTTGTGCGCAACACGGATGTTGGAAACCTGAAGTTTGTCGGGGATATCGATCAGAGCCTGAGCGGTGATACGATAGATGTTGGCAGCTTTGAGCTGAATAAAGCCGGTAGGTTGATCCTGCTGACCGGCCAGGTGAGGGCCACCGGAGGCTTGACAGTAACACGTGGAGTGATCCAGTCGGACGATGAGTTGGATTTTATCCAGGCAGGAAGTGTGGATGCTACAGGAACAGGATATGTGGAAGGTAAGATGATTGGCCGTTTAAATAATGCGGCCACATTTACTTTTCCCATGGGACTGACAGATGCCAATGGCAATGGCTTTAAAAACTACCTGACCTTGACTGCCAACAAACCCGGAACTTTTGTACGGGTGGAATGTAGACGGGCCAACCCAACCTTCCTATTTCCGGATTCCCTAATGGATGGTCTGGCTGATGAAGTGGAGTGGGTGGTCCATGTATTGGGACAAGACTCTGTTGAAGCTACCATTGCCCTTGATTATTCCGGGGTAGATCTTTCGGAGAATCAGTTTCCCAACCTGATCAATGCGGACATCCACGAGCCTGCCATAGCCATGTTTTACCGGGAAGACACACTGCATCATGCATTGAGAACTGCTATCTCTACTACCACTACAGACAACACTACAAGTAGAGGTGGATATGTAGAAAGTAATCAAAGCATCTGGATCACCAATGCCGGTAGACGTTTTTCGATCGCACTGGTACCTTTGGCCGATGGTGATGTTTTTTATGTCCCCAATGTTTTTGCACCGAATGCGCTTATGCAGGATAATCGGATTTTCAGACCCTTTTTTGTCGGTAGTTCGATCAACAGGATCTCAATTGAAATCTATGATTCATTTAATCAGATTGTTTATTCAGTGGATGAAACAGGGACGGGCCTTGACGTAACGCAATATGGATGGGATGGGTTTTTGCTGAGTAGCCAGGAAGCACCAGGAGGGGTGTATTATTTTGAAATCACTTTGGAGACCAATAGCAATGTATATACTAAAAGAGGGCCAGTATTGTTGATGAGATGAGAAAAGTATTTATCATATTTTTTGGTCTGATTGCCCTGGTTGCTTCCGCTCAGGAGGGCCAATTTTCACAATATTTCTCTACCACATCTTTATTGAATCCGGCTTTTACCGGGACAATCCCAAACATGACGCTCAATACCAACTATAAGCGAGCTGGCAAAGAAGAGAATGAGCAGTATCAGGAATTGATCCAGGCCACATTTACCTATCCCTTCAGAAAGTTCACCAGTAAGTTTAACCAGGTGGGTGGTGCAGGGATTACCTTTTTTAAGGAATCCCGGGGGGCATTCAGTTTGTATGAAAGCACGAAAATCTTACTGAATGGTGCATACACCATGAGACTTAGCAGATTATCAAACCAGTATCTTGTTTTTGGTCTTCAGGGCGGGATTGTGCAGCAAAAAATCGGGCAGAATTTAAGATGGGGTTCACAGTTTAGTAGGTATCTAGGGTTCAGTAGAAATGGTGACAATTCAGGGTATGATGGCAGCCTCGCAGGGGAAACCATCGGCGAAGCATCCGTTTTCTATCCCGTTTTTAATTTTGGGGTTATTTATACCGCTTTTGACAATGCTAACTTTTATATAAGGGATAAGACACTTACAGTGGGGTTGAGCATCGACAACCTCAACAGGCCCTCGTTTGCATACGATGCAGCTGGAAATATACAATCTCAAAAGTTCTGGTTAATCAAAACTTTTGGGTCGGCAAAAATGGAATTGGGTCCACGATGGTATATCTATCCTTCTGCTTTTATTGCATATTCCCAGGGAAGCGTGCAGGCCAATGCCGGCACTTATTTTTCCACCTTTGTGAGTTCGATCAGATCAAAAACAGCCGTGATGCTACAAATGGGTACCTGGTATCGCGTAGGGGACTCATTTATTGGAATGCTCGGGTTCCAGGTAGAAAATGTGAAAGTAGGCTTCAGTGTTGACCTGAATCATGCAACTTTTGAGCTTGAAAGAGCGGAAGCAGGTAGTTTTCCTACTTATGAGATTTCAATGGCTTTCAATCTCAACACCAAGAGTCCTTTAGGTAACGTATCAAGTCCAATTTTCTAGGTATGAGGGTTATAGCCAGTATTTGCCTGATATTTTTCTTACTGACCGTTCAGGGACAACAGTCCGTGCCGGAGATGATTCAAATGGCTGATACCCTGTATAAGGCTCATCGTTTTCTGGATGCCGTAGAGTTTTATGAAAAAATCAGTAAGCTGGATAAGAATAATTTGATGGCCAAATACCGGTTGGGCATTTGCTACAAAGAAACACTGCAATATGAAAAGGCCAGGAAGGTGCTTTTAGAACTGGGGGAAAGGCCCAATCATGAGTATCAGGCCAGGTCCTTATACTATTTCGCCAATCTGCTCAGGCTGGATGAACAGTTTAAACATGCTGATTCCGTCTACAGTTACCTGATAGCATTACCAGATGTAAACCCTGAGCTGATCGCACTTTCCCGGAAACAAAGAGAAGGCTGTGCCCTGGCATTGAGACAAAAGAAAGTGAACAGGGGCTTCTCGGTCAGGCTATTCGAGGATATCAACAGCAAATTCCATGATTTCGGAGCCGTGATAAATCCCTCTAATCAGAATGTGGTATTTGCATCCACACGAAATAGAAGTGTTTCCCAATATGAAGGTAATCAATATGATGGTTTACTGCCGGATTTGGTAGCTTATGAGCGGCGAAGAAATGGCAGGTTCGCCTCCAATACCAATGCCCAAAAATTTGATGCGCTTAACTCACACTGGGCAGAGGGGTCGGGAACTTTTACGCGAGATGGAAAGACCTTTTATTATTCTACCTGTAAAACGGAGGATGGCTCCGGCTGCCAGATCATGGTGAGCTATCTCGTAGATGGTGCCTGGACCTCACCTGAGCCACTCAATGATTATATCAATGAACCTGGCTCAGAAAATAAGCAGCCATTCGTGACCGGAGGAGGGGATACGCTCTTTTTTAGCAGCAACAGACCCGGGGGTCTTGGCGGAAGCGATATCTGGATGAGTCTGAGAGGACTGGAGGCAGAGTCGTGGAGCCCACCCATCAATATGGGAGGTGTGATCAACTCTCCGGAAGAAGAAATTTCCCCCTATTTTTCATCAGCTTTCAATTGTCTGATCTTCTCCAGTGATGGTCATGTGGGGTATGGTGGATATGATATTTACCTGGCAAAAGGAGAATCATTTTATGAGCCGGAAATATATAACCTGGGCTATCCCTTCAATTCTACCATTGATGATACTTACTTTATGATCTGTGACAGTGTTGGCTTTTTGTCGTCCAACAGAGGAGAAGGCCATAGAATTCTGAATATCTATTCTTTTGAGATTGGGGACGAAGCACTGTTCCTCTCACTCCTGATCTCAGGAGAATCCCTGATTGATTCCAGGATTGTGTCCCGGTTCAGGGATGTGCGTTCACTCGATTTGGTCACATTCAGGGTAGAGGATTACCAGGGATACGAGTTTTTTGAGCCGGTGAAACGTGAAAAGCCTCAGCAAGGTATAATTGAAGATGATTCCTTGTCAGGAGCCATCGATAGACAGGGTATGATGGCTTCAAACACTGGCAGGCGAAATTCACAGGGAAGTATGGGGTTTCAAGGACAACGACGAGCCAATTACGTGATTCCAAATGTCGATGACCTTCAAAGCGGACAAAGTAGCCAAACCAATCAGGTAAGTTCATCAAATTCATCCTTAAATCAAGCGTTTGGAAGGTCCTCTGATATTGATGGAATTCCATTTGAAACGATCTATTTCGATTATAACCTGCACGATTTAAGACCAGAAGCAAAGCAAGCTTTGTCTGCTCTGGTCGATCAATTGGACGGAAAGGAATATGACCAGATAGTCATCCTGGCTTATTCAGATAACATTGGAAGGGAGACTTATAATTTTGACCTGAGTCGTGGTCGGGGAGAAGCAGTGAAAAACTACCTGGAGGTGAGAGGCCTCCCTGGGGATAAGCTCAAAGTCTTACCCAGGGGGGAAATTACGAAAGACGAAGATCATTGGTTCAAGCGCATTTTGAGTAGGAAGGTCGAAATCATCGTGCAATCAGAAGATACCTTTGAGTTTAAGATTGCCAGGACTTACATTATTAGGAAGGATAATACCATCGAAAATATTGCAGGTCTTTTGGGAGTTTCCGTGTATGAACTGAAGTCATGGAATGGTTTAAAGAAAGACTCCATTAAAGCCGGGAACACAATCAGGGTTTATGAAAAAATGGGGAAAAAGAATATCCGCTACCTTGTCTCCGAAGACGATGTGAGTCAGTTTACTGAAAATCCCGGGAGTTAGTTGATCTGTTAAAGGCTCTTCGAAACCAGTATATAGGCTCCCCAGTTGTAGGGATCATTTTCCATTTTTTTGAAGGCTGTTCTGGCAGCAAAAAAAGCTTTTTGAGCGTCCTGCAATTCCTTTAGCTGTTCATAGTACAAGTTCATAAAAGTCCTAGCAGCATTGTCATTGATCTTCACCAGACTGATCAACACATTTTTAGCACCAGCTACCAGAAAGGCTCGTTGGAGTCCAAAAACGCCCTCACCGTTTTGGATGGTTCCCAGTCCTGTTTCACAGGCAGCCAGCACCACAAGGTTTGTTTCATCCAGCACCAGGTTCATGGCCTCATAAGCCGTAAGAATTCCATCATTTTCACTTTCATCGGACCTGGTCAGGAAAAGTCCCGAACTGTAGAGTGGATCTATGTTGTCAGGGTCGTCATTGAAATAGCCGTGGGTGGCAATGTGCACTACCCCTGGATTTTGAAGCGTTTTCAGTCGTTGCTCGGTGGCATTGTCAAAGTAATAGGTTTCAGACTTCCACCTTCTTACATCAAGGATCTTTGAGATATCATTGGCTTCTTGTTCAGCGCCGGGTAGCTGGTTGAGCTTATAACCGGTATTGAGTCTTGTGAAATTGGGATTACCAAAAATTTTCACATCCCTGACGAATTGAGATTCCGTTTGATACAGCAGGTCTTTTCCGCTGGTGATATTGATGATATCATATTCATCAATCACATACATGTCCCTAAAGTGATCATAAAAGATCACAGGATTAATTTTATGAAAAATACCATCCGGTGAGAAATAGACATGAGAGATATCCTGTAAATGAGGACTTAACGGCTCCCAGAAAACATCGTAGCTGGTTGTATCTCTTATTCCATATTTCAATGAGTTTTTATAGAGGCTATAACCTTTATTGAAATCTGTATAGTCTGACCATTTCACCGGCTCCAGTACGCGGTTTGGTTTTATGATAAAGGCCATGTATCTGGATTCGTCCTCAAAGCCCTGGTGAAGTTGCTCATCGGCTACATTTACCTGGTAATTTCGAAACTGAATAATATCAATGATGGCTGATCCCTGGCTGAGAACGTCACTTATCTCTTCCCATGTGTGGTAGGTCGATTTATCCTGCTCAGAGAAAACTTTGAACGATTGAGACAGCTCTTTTTCCAGGTCAGTACATTCATTTTCCAGCATTTCAATGGATATTCCCTGTTTGCTACGTTCTTCGATAGTGAGTAGGTAGGCCTGGGCGAGTCGATATTTCTTTTCCCTCCATTGGTTAAATAAGTTGATGACATGCTGATTGTTGCTGCTTTGGATCAGGTTACGCATTTTTTCAGAAGCGTAAAAGAGTATTCCCTTTGTATTGATAAAGTGGTTGAGCGCATCAGTTGCATAGCTGGAGTTGAGATACTTGTCAGAAAATGCCAGCGAACAGAATCGCTCGATATTGTATCTGGTTTCATCAAAGTACAGCTTCCTTTGGTTGTCTGTCAGGACCGGGAAAACATCCTGCATATGTTTGATTTCAGCCCCTAAGGCCTGGTTGAATGAATTGAGGGCGGCCAGTGTATCATTCATGAGCAGGTGATAGATCCCCAGGTCATTGAGGGTTTTGATGTACATCGGGTTATACTTTCCGAGTACTACTTCTCTGATTTGCTTACACTCGGTCAGTAGTTTTCCTGCCAAAGAAAAATTGCCCAACTGCAGGTACAATAAGGCTACATTGTTTAGTGAGGTGGCATATCGGGGATGATCAATGCCATAAATCACTTTGTCGAGGTCTAGTACTTTACTGTAAAGGTCCAGGGCTTTACCTAATTGATTTCTGGCCTTATGCACACTGGCAAGGTTGTTTAAGGTACTGGCATAATCCGGATTTAAGGTCCCATAAAGCTGCTTAAAGCCTTCAGAGCTCTTGATGAAAAATTCCTCGGCCTCATCAATTTTACCTTCATCCATGTAGATGGTTCCCAGGTTATTTTCCATGTAGGGTCTGATTGTTCGGATGTTTTTCCCGGTTTCAAGAGCCATCGAAAGGTACTTACCGGCGTCACTATTGATATGTAGCCTGTGATAGAGGAACCCAAGCTCGTTTAATGTTTCCAACATTAAAATGGGATCATCCTGGTATTTTTGATTTTTTACTTTCAGGTTGTAGAGCAGGTAATTCTCCGCATCAGAATATTCTCCCTGTTCGATCTTCAAAGAGGATAAGCGGTCAATGGCCTGAAGGTAAAGGAGTTCATCGTAGGATTTAGCAAGATTTACGGCCTCCATCAATTCCTCTTCACTCTTGTCCATATCTCCAAAGTGTCGCCGTGTGGTGCCCAGTTCAATTTTTAGCAGAATCCTGATGGAGTCATTGTTGTTGGCATTGATTTCGAGTGCCTGATTGAGGGCTTCAAGACTGGCTTCGAAGTTTCCTACTTCGCGTTCGTAGATTCCCCTGTTGTAGTAATAGGCTATTTCGGCTTCCGGAATTTTGTTGAGTGTACCGCCGGTAATCTTTCCGGCCATTTCAATATATTTTCTGGCCTCCAGAAATTGACCAATTTCCTGGTAAACAGCGCTGAGGTTGTAATAAAGCCCCAACAGGTCTTTGTGCAGGGAGTCTTTTACTTTCAATTCATGCCTAAGGCCCTGATGAAAAGCTTCTAATCCTCTCTTTTTTTCATTCAGTTCCAAAAGGATTAGCGCCAGGTTGTTGTACATGGCTGCATAACCTATTTCTACCACGCAGATATTGGAATCCAGGTCTGCAAGGAGTGAAACGGCATAGAATTTTGATTTCTCAGGGTTTGTATAAATGAAACGTTCAGCACTGTCCAGCTTTTGCAGGCAGGTTTGTGCATGGGGTTTGAGGCAAATGAGTATCAGTATTGTTGCCAGTAGCAGCTTTCCGCAGGCTTTTATCACAAGGCTAAAATTACTGAATTAAACCCTTTAATTAAAGGTAAATATGCGATTGGAGGGAGTGGTACTCAAATTAAACTATATCAGGTTGTCGCTGATGGCTTTTTTTACGAGCTCAGCGGTATTGTTCACATCAAGTTTGCGCATGATATTGGTTCTGTGAGTGTCCACGGTTCTCACACTGATAGAGAGTTTTTCTGCAATTTCTTTGTTGCGATCTCCTTCTACGAGCATTTCCAGGATCTTCTTTTCCCGGGGTGTGAGTTTGGTGTTGGGTTTGTGAAAGGGATCTTTCCTGATCAATCGTTGTGCGATGATTTCACTCACCTTCTGTGACATGTATTTACCGCCGGTATAGATGGTCTCGATGGCTTCAATCAATTCTTCCTGACTGGAGTCTTTGGGGAGGTATCCCATAATGCCCGCATCAAATCCTTCGATGATGTATTCGGGCTCCATGTGGATCGTGAGTAGCAATACTTTGATCTGCGGATGGTTGTCCTGAATGTGTTTGGCAAGCGACAGACCGTTCATTTGAGGCATAGAGATGTCGGAAACAACAATTTCCGGAGGGTCCTTCTCTATTAAGTCTATTGCCTCTACTCCATTCGATGCTTCACCAATGATATCGATATGCTCACTACCACTGAGTAGCGATTTTAGACCAATCCTAACCATAGGGTGGTCTTCTACTAAGATGATCTTGATCTTATTCATTTGATAATCTATACTTTACGCATATTTCTGTACCAACTCCCACGTCTGATTGAATGTTAAATTTGCAATTTATGCTATTTGCTCGTTGAGCCATATTTGCTACACCGTTTCCTCTTTTATCCATATAGGTGGAATCCATAGCAAAGCCAGGACCGGTATCTTTTATTACCAGCTGTAAATTTTTTCGTCTTATAGATAAATCAATTTGTATTGCAGAACCTCCTGCATGCTTCAGGGCATTATTTAAGCCTTCCTGAGCAATTCTATATAAGCCTACCTCCACGTCTGCATCCATTCTGGGGATGTCTTCATCCATATGAAGTTCAATGTTCGTATCAGTATTTTTATTCAGGTTGTTCACCATATTTTTCAGTGCCAAAGGTAAGCCAAAATCATCCAGGACGCTCGGCATAAGGTTATGTGAGATGGCTCTCACTTCCTCCATAGTACTTTCCAAGATTTCCTTGATGCGCTCCGCAATACCAGCTGCCTCCGGGTCAACGTTCTTTTTGAGCTGCTTGATATAAATCAAGGATGTGGTTAACAATTGACCCAGCCCGTCATGCAACTCTCTTGAAAGCCTCCTTCGCTCCATCTCCTGACCATCGATCAGGGCTGTCAGCCCCCGCGTCTTTTCGTCGAGCAGTTCTTTTTGGATTTGTTTTCTGCCAGTGATATCTCTGTTGACACTAAGAATGGCTTTTCTTCCCTTATAAACCACTTCTGTGGCATGTACATCGAGGGTTTTTTCCTTTTTGTCTACCTGTACAGTGATTTCACTAAGATAATGTTTCTTTTGGCGGAGTGTCTGTAAAATTTGAGTCTTGATGTTGCTGGCTTCAGGACCGAGGGTATCCTTAAGCTTATTATTTAAGAAGTCTTTTCTTTCAATGTTATAAACCTGACAGGCTACATCATTCACCTCTAAGATGTTTTCATTCTCAGCATCAATGATGATGATTGCGTCATTGGCATTTTGAAAAAGAGACCGGTACTCTTTTTCTGATTCCCTTAGGGCTAGCTCTGTCTGTGCCCTCAAATCAATCTCACTTCTCAGTTTGTTGTTGATTTTATCCAGCTCTTTTGTTCTCCAGTTCACCCGTTTTTCCAACACCTGATCCATCACAGAAAGTTGTTTCTTCAGATGGATCATTTCTGTAACGTCCTTTGATAGACCAATGTAGCCCCTGATGTCGCCTTTGGAGTCAAATAAGATGTGGAATTTCTGCTTGATCCATCGGTAATTACCATTCTTTGATTGAATTGGAAACTCAAATACCGTAGTGGAAATTTTCTGATCTCGCTGGATTTGATAAAAATCCCTGACTTTTATCCGATATCTGGGCTCAATGAGTCGTACAAGACTTGAATGAAGTAACTCCTGCTTACTATATCCAGTGAAATCGAGCCCCTTCTTATTGATATCTATTAATTGCCAATCTGGTCCCAGCTGAATGATTGCCTCATCAGACTTGGCAATGATCTCCTCGTAGGCCCAATGGTTTACTTTTGATTTGGTTTGGCTAGGAACATCAGGATTCAACATTCCAGCAACATACCACTCTTTATTTAAATCATCAAAAAGCTTGTAAAAGAATAACTCACAAGTGAATTCTTTTTTCTTATTAGATATTGTCCTGAGTATGGCCAGTGTTTTAAAACTTTTCGTGTTATCAAGCTTTTTATAGATCTGTGTGATCCTTTCACGGTCATTATCAGAAATCAGATCAAAAAAGTTTGCTGAACCAGCAGATCCGTTTTTAAATTTAAATAAATTAGCACATAATGGATCATATTCGAGAAAATTTCCTTGCTTATCTGTGATTTGAAAACCAAAATTCAGATCGCTGGCTAATTGTGGGAGGATGTTGAGCACCTTTAGCTTGTTGTCCTGAAAAATTTCTGAAAATGTGTGCTCCATTTTCTCGTGGTTAAATGCTAGCTCCGGCTGACCTTAGCTTCTTAAGTTATTCAATAAATATTTCATTTAGAAGTTCCAAAATCTAAAAGTGTAAATGATGAGGTCTATGGGGAATTTGGTAGTATGCAGTCAATCGTTGAGAATGATCAAGAGCCGTTACTAGCTGATCACCTGCGTGTTAGGCGATGCTTTTGTGGACTTTTTCTGTCCCGTCAATTGTAATGTCTTGTTGTCCTCTTGCCAGTTTTATCTCGAAATTGAAGCTTGAATGCGTCTCATTTATTTTTTCAAAATTATACTCCAACTTATAGTCGGTCTTTCTGGCAATTTCCATCAACCCTATACCTGCCGTATTTTTTGAACTGAATGAATCGTTAGACAAGGCTTCTTTATAAAGTTCCTTTAACTCTTCTTTATTCAGATTATTAATTTGCTCAATTTTTTCTATGAGCGGTTTTACATTGGTATTGGGAATGTGATTACTGGTTTTGATTTTGTAATATTTTGGCTTGGCAGAGATCATCACCAGCACAGACTCGGATTCTATGGGTAGTTCTTTTTCCGTTCCATCTTCCAGATGATAGTACACATTCTGGATACATTCTGTGAGAATTGAATAAAACTTCTTCTGAACCCTTCTCTCCGTTTCAAACTCATTAATTCTTCTTTCTACAGAACCGATGATAGCAGACAACAAGTCAAAGGTTAATATACCTTTATACATCAGTATAAGGTTGTTGTCATGGATGTTTTGGTACTGGATCATAATGTTTTCTTGTATTTAATGGTTTAAGCAACTGTGTCTTTTGGTTGATTAGGAAATGCCAACACCCTCACTGTGATAGTTAAACTCCATATCAAGTAGGGAAGAAATATCCTCCCCGGTTTCCAACATGTCCTCATCATCCTCTTCGTAAAACCAGTTGATCTCCAGAGTCCGGGCAGCTTTTTCCGCACCGTCTTTAATCCTTCTTAGAATTTGAAAAATACATTTAAGTGAGCTGGTATTGAAGTACTCCAATCCGACATTGATCGTAATATCTCCTGCTTCCCCAGTCACAAAATACTGATCAAAAAAGCTTATTACCTGTTCGTAAAATACTACTGCATTGTCCGGGCTAGACCTTCCTTTCAGCTCCAGGATACCTGTTTGGTTATCAAAGCTGACGAAAGGTGTGAGTGGTGATGGTTCTATTGTAAAGTTTTCCATGGTCTATATTTTATTCAGTTCCTTTGTTTACTCGTTTCAAATCACAATCCCTAAGCTGCGGAACTCTGCTTACTCATAGATCCCTCTAATATGTTATAAGTTTTAGTTTCACGAGGTTCACTCCTTGCTTCTTTCACTATTTTCTTTTTGGCCCCGTTCACAAAAATGTTTTCAAGAACGGATTCAAAAGATTTCAGCCCAATGGCCACTGCACCTTTTAAGATCAGAATGAGGTAGGCATAGCCCACAAAATATTCTAACAGCGGACCCACATATAGCTCCTCAGAAACGAAGAGTAATATGGTGGCTGTAAACATGATGGTAGATGCTTTCTTACCTACCCTGGCCTTCATCAGGTTATCTAAAGCCTCATTGAGCTTTTCGTTTTTGCTGACGATCTCCTCGTTCTTTTCTTTGATTTTGGTATTGGCTGTGTCCAGGCGTTTTTGAAGACGATCACTAATTTTTAGCATTACCTGGCTTTCTGCGGTTTGTCCTTCAAATTGTTCTTTGAAAGTAATAACGTCTTCATGTGTGTAGGACTTGTTATCGATCTTCTTTTGGAATTCCTCCAATATATCGTTTTCGTCCTGAAATAAATTACTCATAGCTGATTGAGATTTGGTTGAATTAGTTGTTGACGATTACTGCCGGAAAGGTTTCTGTTTCCTCTCCCCATCTTGAAGTTTTCGATTCAGAATTATAGCTATAGCTAAGGTTGTCTTCCCATCGAGTCACTTTCTTTTTGTTTTCAATGTCTATAAGCAGAAGGTTGGTACTCAAGGTTTCCAGACTTCTGGATGGCTCAAGATTTTCTTCTACTGTGACCATTTCCACATATTGAGCCTCATCAAAGGCATTGTCTTCCGGATACTGTTCAAGTATCACTGTGGCATGGACCTCTGTGCCCTTCTGTACATAGCATGACTGAAGAGCCCCACATATCATCAGGGCGGCTACAGCTTTTATTCCTATTACATAATACTTCATTATTTCCAGTGGTTATGATTTAATACAGATTTCACTAAAATTCTGATATCAAAAGTAGATGAGCTGGCTGTTTTATGTAATCGGCAAATACCTTGATTTTAAAATAGAGTAAACTACCTATGAGTATATAGGTAAAAATGTTAAGTTGACACTTAAATGCGCTTAAATGCCTGTTTTTACTGCATTTTAGGCTGTTGGCTTCTTAAATCTGATTGTGTAAGATGTGCCGTTTTGATGTTGGATTTTCATTTTTCCGTCTATTTGACGGACAAATAACTCGATGAGTTGCATCCCGTAAGAAGACTTTAGATTAGCTCGTTTTTCATCAGAAATTCCCACACCTTTATCTTTTGCACGTAGGATATACTGGTCGTCTTGTCTATGTAAAGACACAATGATCAAACCACCTTCCTCAGGGTAAGCATACTTGATGGTGTTGGAGAGTATTTCATTTATGATCAACCCAATATTCAAAGCTGTGTCTACATCAAAGAGTTCTGATATTACATTTATGTCAAGTGAGAATGTGCGTTTCCTGTCGGAGTAAGTTTTTACGATGTTGTCACACAATGTAACCAGGTAGTCATTGATCTTTAACTGATTCATGGGAGATAGTTGAAGCAGTTTCTCATGAATGGCAGATATGGAGTTGATTTTGGTACTTGTGTCTTTAATAAATTCCCTGAGCTCCTCATTAGTAGTGTGCGTACCACGTATATACAGCAGGCTATTGACCATTTGTAAGTTGTTTTTGATCCGATGGTGGAGCTCTTTATACATAACCTCCCGGTCTTCAAGGGCTTCTTCCAAATTTTGTTGAACTTTCTTTTCGCGGGAGACGTCCCAGGTCAGTCCTATTGCTCGCTTGGATTTTCCTTCCCTGGACTCAATAGAGGCCTTGAGGTTGATGTGATATTGCTGCCCGGTTGTTGAGATCACTCTTGTTTCCAGTTCAAACTCTGTTGCATGCAGATTTTCAGGATTTAGTGTCTGGCTTATTAGTTCCCTGTCCATCGGATGTAAAAACTGCAGCCAATCTTCAAAACTGCCCTTAAAAAAGCCAAGTTCGGAAATACCCTGTATCTGTATATCCCACGATACTTCGAGTGTGTCAAAATCAAAAGTCCAGACCCCAATACCAGCCGCCTGCGAAGCCAGGACAAATTTGTTTGTGATCTGGAGTAGGTTGAATTCTAATTCCTTTCTTTCCGTGATCAGGTATCTGACTGAGAGGAAGTTGGCGATCTTTCCATCAATATCTATGATAGGGTTGATGACAGTATCTACCCAATAATAGGTCCCATCTTTGGCTTTGTTTTTGACTTCAGATCTCCAGGTATTTCCTTTATTCACGGTCATCCACATATCTTTCCAAAATGCCCTTGAGTGATAGCCGGAATTGACAATGTTATGCTTGTTACCTATCAGTTCATGAAGCTTGTATTTTGAAGTGTCACAAAATGGTTTGTTGGCGTGTACGATTACTCCTTTCTTGTCCGTGATAGAGACCAAAGCACTTCTATCCAGTGCATTGTTGATGGCAGCAAAGTTGTTTTTTTCAATGAGGAGTTCACTTTGCTGCTCTTTAAACTTGGTGTTGTCTGAGGATGTAAGTACATAATATCTGAAAAACCCTTTCTTCCCATAGATTGGCTTCAGCGTATTTCTGAAGTGTTGGTCTTTATAAGTTGTCTCGTAAGAAAAGCTACTTGCTGTGACCACTTTCTTTTTGGCGTCCAGGAGTAGTTGATAATTTTGATCTTTTAAAAAGTCCCTGGCATTCAATCCGATCAAATCAGAAGGGTCCATGCCATACTTACTATACCCTTCACCACCTGTAAACAATAGGTTCAGTTTTGAATCAAACAAACTTATGGACCCTTCCGGGAAGTTATTTGCTAAAGTCTGCAGATGATCTGCGTGGGTTTCTGAGACCTGAAGTATCTCTTTTTGCTTAGTAATGTCAACGGCCTTATACAAGAAAATATTTTCGTTGGGGTTGCTAAGCTTGGATATCGTGCACTCCACCGGATAGGTGGTTTTATCTGCTCTGGTGTGTATGCATTCAAATGTTATTCTTTCTTGCTGCCCAGCCTGTATTGGCTCCAACATTTCAACCAGAGACTTTTTGGAATGCCTGGTAAGGACATCATATACGTAGGCGTTTTTGAGTTCTCTTAAAGGGAATTTCAGGTTCTTTACCGCGGCCTTGTTGGTGTCGAGGATCTTAAAATCACTATCAAGCAGATAGAGCTCGTTTTGAGTGCTTTTGGATAAATCTTCCCATTTGAGTGTGAATGATTTTTCTACCTGAACAGCCTGGCCATTGAAGCCGAAAGGCAAATCTTCCGGTATCAAATAGACCTTGCCGGATTTTAGCGTTGTGTCTTTTTTTACCAGTTGGATTTTATCCGAAATGGACGACCCCTGGAGATTTTTAAAAAAGGGCTTTGTGCACTTTGATATGACAAGGACAGCTTCTTTGTCTTGAAGTAATAGCTGGTTAATTCCTTTGATGTCACAATTTTCTTTTTCAATGAATGTGACCTTAAGGCTCATAGGTTAGACAGTAATATAGGATATGATCTTGGATGGATTTGGAAATGATCATTGTATTTAGCTGGTTCAATGATGCTACCTGTGGTAGTCTTCTTCTTTTTCATTTTTTTCTAGAATTTTTTCAAGCGGAAATTCGCAGATTATCAGGGTGCCTACGTTTTTTTGGGACTCGATTTTAAGTTCACCACCTATCGCTGTGGCTCTCATCTTCATGTTGGTGAGTCCGTTACCAGATTGTCCGTCATTTTCAAAACCAATCCCATCATCCTCAATGGTTAGGGCAATGAAATCATCTTGCTTGTTCATTTGTATGAAAATATTTTCACACTGACTGTATTTGAGGGCATTGTTGAGGGCTTCCTGCACGATGCGATAGATGTTTGTTTTCACAACCTGATCTTCGATAGGAGGGACTTCCGAATGGTTGAAATGGACACTAATTTTATCAGAATTGTATGATTCGGAGAGCAGGGTGATACAGGTGAGCAAGGGAAAATTCAGGATTTTCCTGGGTAACATATTTTCTGATATCCTCACCGTTTCATCTACAGCCTGATCAAGGATGTGGAGAATCTCCTGGTTATTGATATTTGCCGCCTTCATTTTCAGTTTGATCAGGTTGAGCAATTGCCCCAGGCTATCGTGGATCTCCACGGCGATCCTAACACGTTCTTTTTCCTGCCCATCCACAAAAGATTTGATGTTGGCCAGGCGTAGTTTCTCTCTAAAGTTTGAGTGAAGGACACGATCCGTCACATTTTTGAAGACGACCAGCTTGATTTGATTTCGCCCATCGGAGAATTCATTCAAATAGTGATCTCCAAAATACCCCTCTATTTTCTTTCCCTTGATCTGAATATGGAAAATGTCCTGGTTGTTGATCTTTTCTGCAATGCTTTGCACCTCCCCATTGGGTTGGTTGTTGTCAAGCAGTTCCAGAGAAATAAGCTTGTTGATATCTTTCTCAGCAAGTTCTTTGAAGTTCATGTCGGTCAGGTCTTCAAACATCCTGTTTACATACTTGATCTTTCCATTAATGGACAAGATGATATATTGATCTACCGATTCAAGGATTGAATGGAATACTTCATTGTTTTCTACCAGTGTTCTTTCACTTTGTGACTTGAGCAAGGCCACCCGTATGGTAGTGAGCAGGCTCATTTCATCAAATGGCTTGATGATGTATCCGTATGGAAAGAGATCCAGCGCCTGAGACATCGTTTTGTCATCTGTAAGGGCTGTGAGGAAGACGATGGGTACGTGGTATTCAACACTTAGCTTTTTACCAGCTACCAACCCGGCATCAGGCGTCTCCATCATCAGATCGAGCAATGCGAGGTCGAATTTCTGAGTCTTCATTATTTCCAGAGCCTCGCTGCCCTTAAACGCACTTACAGTTTGATACCCCGCATTTCGTAAGATTACGCATATGTGTTGATTCACAACAGCTGAGTCTTCTACTACAAGGATATTCTTCATAGATATTTTTGTGACATTACGTTTGGAGATTATATGTCATCTTACAGATAATCTAAATATAAGTAGATTAATTCTGAAAAAAGCTATTATACTCTTTAATTTGGATTTGGACATTCCGGTAAAACCAGTGTTAACAATTAAATCTAACAGGTAATAACTGATTTCTTTTCAATCAGACTAACTCACGCTAATGAAAGCGATATTATTACCATTACAGGAGACTTTGCAGTGATTTATAAATAAAATTATTTATATTGACTAAATAATAAAAGTAAAACCAGCAACTGCTATGAAATTAAGTCCTAATCATATAGGGACCAATGGGATTTCAGGTTCTCAAGAGGAGGGCAATATAATTAGACTTTTGGTAGCTGATGATCACCTGGTGGCACGGGAAGGTATAGTCTATTTGCTATCAGGGACACCAGGGGTAGAGGTAGTGGGCGAAGCAAATAATGGAAGCGAGGCCCTCAACATGTTAGAGGATCTAAAACCTGATATCCTTATTTGTGATATCAGCATGCCTGATTTCAATGGGATTGAGCTATTGAAAAAGTTGGAGGACAGTGGTCAGGAGGTTAAGGTATTGATCCTCTCCATGCACAAAGATTCGGAATATATCATGAAAAGCTTTGAACATGGAGCTTTGGGATATCTTCCTAAAAATGCCGATGAAGGTGAATTACTCAAAGCCATTGAGACCATCCACAAAGGTGAAAGGTACATCACGCAAGAAGTGTCTAATGTGTTGGCTCAGTCCATGCTGGCATCAAAGTCCACGGTAAAATATAACCTGACCTCAAGGGAAAAGGAAATCATCAATAACCTGGTAAAAGGACTGAGCAATAAGCAAATAGCTGCTGAGTTGTTTATTAGTATTCGTACGGTAGACACGCACAGGACCAACATCATGAAGAAGCTGAAAGTGAAAAATGTTGCCAGTCTGGTAAAGCTTGCCTTGAATGAAAACCTTTGTGATTAGGTTTTTAACAGCTTCTCAGTAAAATAGATATCTACTACACGATTCAGTGCTTCTGCTGTCAGCGGTTTATTGATAAATCCCTGTACAAATTCATTGCCATCAGCTTTGAATCGATCATCCGGATTAAAAGAAGTGGTCAACATAAATATCATGGGCTCATAACCCGTAAAGTTGATTTTTTTATACTCCTGGATAAAGTCCCAACCTGACATGCCTGGCATATTGATATCAAGCAGAAGAAGATCTGGCATATTCCTCGCCTTCACTGATATATCAGATTCATCATTACATCTATTCAGAAAATTGATGGCATCTTCTCCGGTTTTACATACAAACACATTATCAGTGATCATATTTTTAGTAATCATCTTGCGGTGTACCAGGTTGGTAGCTGGGTTGTCATCGACCAGCAGTATCGAATTTACTTTCATGACTTGATATTTAGTTCACAAAAACCATGGAGGCCTTTTCTACCTCCGCAGTGGATTTGAAGTTTTTTGAGATTGTGAAGTGAAATGTGGCTCCGGAACCGAATTCTGACTCGGCCCATATGGTACCCTCGTGGATATCTACAATCTTTTTGCAATGTGCCAGTCCTATGCCATCACCTTCGTAAAGGCTTTTATCGTGGAGGCGTTGGAAGATCACAAAGATTTTGGATAGATAGTTTTCTTTGATACCTATACCATTGTCTTCTATGGCAAATTTCCAATAATTAGTAAACTCACTCGCGAAAATCCTTATGTGAGGCTTTCTCTTTGGAGAGATGAATTTTAAAGCATTGCCAATAATGTTTTGGAATAATAGTCTTAGTTCAACCGGGAAACCTTTTATATCAGGTAATGGGTCCATCACTTCTATGATGGCTCCTTTCGCTTTGATGCGATTGCTCAAATCTTGCTGTACGTCTTCTATCAACTCTTGCAGGTTTACGTTTACAAGTTCCCTGTTCCTGCCAAGTCTGGAATATTTGAGAAGCCCTTTGATCAGGTTTCTCATTCTGCTCACAGCCTCTTCAATAAACGAAAAGTATTCTTCAGTATCTTCACTAAACTTAAAATCTGATTCGTCACGGATGAGCTCTACCATGCTGGTAACGGTGCTCAATGGCTCCTGCAAATCATGAGAGGCTATGTAGGTGAAATTTTCAAGCTCTTTGTTTTTCAATTGAAGTTCTTCAGCCTGAGATCTCACCATTTCTTCAGATCGTTTGCGCTCTGTGAGGTTCCGCGTTACTTTAGAGAATCCAAGCACCCTTCCGCTATTGTTGTATATGGCTGTTAAGATAAGGGATGCCCAGAAGAGACTGCCGTCTTTACGCACCAGCCATCCTTCGTGCTCAGCACGTCCATTGACACTGGCTTTCTCCAGAAGCATTTCAGGGACAACTCCATTTTGTTCTTCCTCTGAAAAAAAGATTCCCCATTTTTTTGAGATGATTTCCTTTTCAGAATAGCCCAATATTCTTTCTACTCCCTTGTTCCAATTGGTGATTTCACCGTTTGCATCCAGAAACACAATAGAGTAATCCTGAATTTCACCAACCATTTTATGGAATCGAAGCTCCAGGTTTTCGCTGATTGTTACATCCTTGATGAAAGATACGATCAGGTCCTGTTCGCCAATCTTTACCAGATTAGAATTGATGTTTACAAATATCTCCTTTTTGTTTTTCCTACATGCTGTCACCACACTACTCTGAGCTGATTCGCCTGATGCACACTCACCAATCAAATTGTGGATGTAGTCGTGACCGGACTCCAGCTGCTTGCTGGAGAGTTCTTCCGGGAATAGATTCTCCACAGAGTAGCCAATCATTTCACCAGCGTCGAATCCAAATATCTCTTCGGCCCTTTTGTTTACCAGCACGATCACGCCCTGGAAGTCGGTGACTATGACGGCATCCTGAAAAGCACTACATATGGCTTTGTAGGCTTCAATTTCGGTGATGGGTAAAGATGTTTTAACTGACTGGGACATTTTCTGTGAGTACGGAATTTACAACCTCTTTGAAATGCTCAAAAGAGACGGGTTTTTGCATGAAAGCATCTACTCTTACTTCTGAATAAGCATCCAGGCATTCATCCGAATGGTTGGAAATAACGATTGTTTTGGGTTTGTATTCCAGTGTTTCCATCATCTCCAGGCCATTCAGTCCGGAAATGCTGATATCAAGAAAAATCAGGTCAGGCTTATACCTGAAAATAGAAACAGCAGATTTAAGTGAATCATCATGACAACTCACAACATCCAAATAGCCAAGCCTTCGGATAAATACTTCCAGGATTTTCACAAAAGCAGGATTGTCTTCTATGATGATGCATGTTTTTCTTGGATTCAGTGACATTATAATTTGTGTTTTAGGTTTGCATATGATTTTCTCGTATGGCCTTGGCCATTCAATTAGTAATGGTCTTCTTACATATTGCTCTTATTTATTTCTTTAATCATTAGCTCGCTGACTGATGAGGATATTTATTCAATTCAATTCCGATTATCGATACATTAAATGTTGTCAGGTGTGAGTTGATAACCTCCATTTCGAGAAAATGGCCCTGTCGCTCAAGATCCATCTCTATGGATTCATTGATCAATTGACTATAGGTGAGTTCTCCCAGGCAATGCGCGTTGAATGAGCTTGAAAAAACAAAAATTCTGCTGACCGAACTCATTCTGTAAAAACCGGAATACATCCCATCTTCATATTCATTCAAATGGAGATCAAAGAGTTTCAATCCGGGGTAGTTTGAAAAATACTGCAGTGTATCATTCTTATGGTGAATGAACAATGCGCAAATGCTTATATCAAAATCTTCATCAATGCTCAGATTATACTTCGACACAATGTCCCGATAGCAGGCCGAAACTTTGTTGATGATTTGTTGATTGCAGGAATCATACTCATTTACAATAGTCTGAATGTGCTCTGATAAGTCCTGCTTTATGTGACAATCCTGGCTAGGATGGAGTATGGTATTAAGTAATATGACCACCTTATGACCCTGGTCGGTGTTGCCCACCCATTGAAAATTGGATTGACTTTCTTCCGGGTAATTGATGATCTCAAATGACTTAGGGAAGATCCGTGATACATGACTGTCAGTTTCTCCACCTGTTTCCATTTCTTCTTTGCCAATCCTGGACTGAAATGAAATGCGTGGCAGTTCTACCAGGTGGTAATCATCAATGGTCCTGAATTTTTGCAATTCTTCATCAATCGATTTCTTGACATTATCTGCATCCCAATGTTCTGGAATATATTTATCGATTTTCACTTCATTGACTGCCCGGATCAAGGTATCAAGTTCTACGTCACCGGTCAGTACCCGGATAATCTCAGGCTTTTGCGAAAGTACCTGATGCATGAGATCGATGCCATTGGTGCCTTGCACTTTGTAACTACTGATAAGTACATGGATGTCATTTTCCATGATTATCTCCAGTGCCCTGGTGCCTGACTGAGCTGAGAATAAGTTGTATTCCTTGTGATAGGAGTCGTTAAAGACCCGAATGTTGATATCATCCTCATCAACATATAAAATGTTGAAAAGAGTGGGATCTTTTCGGTTAGTTTCAATTTGCTGCTGGTTGGTTGTGGTCTTCATTTTTCTGAATTTGGCTACTTCATCGAAATATTTTGTTTGTTAATTGAAATGTGTAAATAGTGTCTTATCTATGAGATGATTCCGGGAGGTTACTCCTGAGCCCCTCAGCGGATTAGTTTCTTAATCTAATTTTCTTCGTCTGTTGGGCTTCCGCCAGCATTTGACGCACATGTTGTAGTTCTTCTTCTTGCCTGGTCGGTAGTACATTTTGTGTAGAGATGATTCTTCCAGACCTGGAAAGCTTTAAAAGGGCGATAATGAACAGGCCTCCGATGATAGATAATGATAGCAGTATAAATGTGGGAAGATTGAAGGCTTCCACCAATCCGGGTTCTACGTTTCCAGTTGTATATATTCCGGGATTCATTACCAAATAGGTTTTAACCTGCTCTAAAATTTCCGAGGGTCGATACTCATTTAAAATGGCTGCAACTGCAAAAAAGCAGAGGATGAGGATCGTTACCCTGTTAGACTTTACCATAGCTTAATATTTTTAATTGGATCACTATTCAAAGCTACTTTCAGCAACAGGTTTGATCAATACAGGCTTAATCGTAAATCCCTCTACGACAAAACCCCTAGAAATAGCGAGAATATGGCTTATGGAGGCAATGAAGGTCACTTTCTCTGTGGAAGATGAGAAAGAAATTTCGTAGCTAATACGAGAAACCCATCAACAAAACATCATCCAGCGCCATGTTAGATCCTTGCCATTTGCCCAATGTTGAGACCATTTCTTTTTTCTGGTCTTCCATGGTGCGTGGGTAAATCGATTCCAGCAGTTGCTTGAGTCTGGCAGATCCGAATTTTTTATTTTCCGGTCCACCCATGAGGTCCGTTACCCCATCGCTGAATAAGTAAAATTTGGAATCTTGTTGCTTCTTTAAATCGATGATGTGGGTGACATATTCATGATCATGATCAAAATACTCACCTACCTGGATCCTATCGGCTTTGATCACATTAAGTTTACCGTCACTTACCTGATACAGATTCATCTTAGCTCCGGAAAATTCCATTTCCCGGATGGCTTTGTTTATACGCACAATCCCAAAATCTGCTCCTGTCCCGATCAGTGATTTTTTCGCGGTGCTATTGCTGAATTTTTTTTGTACTGCAGTATGGATTTCAAGTAGAACCTGGTTGGGGAAGAAGATCCCCTGTTCGTCTATGATTTGTCTAAGTAATTTGATGTATGTCCTGGCCATCATACTGGCAAAATGCCCATGGCCCATACAATCAAAGACGGCGATCAGAATGGCTTTATCATTTTCTGCAAACCAATAGCCGTCACCGCCCACGGTGTTCATGGGGTTGATGATCACAAAGGAGTTTGGGATGCTTTCTCTGATTCTTTCGGGCGAAGGAAGTAAAGAAAAGTAGTTTTTCCTGGTGCCATCTTCGATCCTGGAGATTTTGGTCTGGATTACATCTGCTCCATAAGTTTTGATACTATTGATATCTGCCTGGTTGATCATTTGAAAAAATTTATTGTAAGCCTACAATTACATATGCCTGGTGATTTCTCCAGGTAAGAGGAATCACGTAAACAAAGGTGTCTTCCGGAAATTCGAGGTCTGCTGGTCTTCCTTCAAAGACCAGAGGGACTGAGATGATAAAATTAGTACCAAGGCTAGCCCGGATGTTGCCCGCAATCACATTAGAGATTTCTCCTGCCATATCCATCAAATCATCGGTATCAGGGTCGTCAATACCAATAAAAATGTTGATTAACTCTTCAAACAGGTCCTGATTAGCAGAGAAATAGACATAACCTTGTTTGTTTCCGGATATGCCAATCATGCCAGTGTATTGTTTCAGTTCTAGTTGCGTAATGTCCTTGAGAAATGGGACATTGATCTCAGAGTCATGATCTGTCATTACACTAAAATAGTTGCTGACTGACTCAATGAACAACCTGCATGTGCTCTCAAATTCTTCCTTATTAACTTCCACTTACTTTTCTTTTTAAGAGTTTATCAAGTGCCCGGGTCAGACTTTCGCTATTTACCGGTTTATAAATAAAACCGCGCGCTCCTTTTTCCAATGCCTGTAGCCCGGTCAATTTGTCGGACAAGGCAGTGATCATCATCACTTTGGTATCGGGGTGTATCGCCATGATATTTTCCAGACAGGTGATCCCATCCATCTCAGGCATGGTAATGTCCATCGTGATGACATCCGGCATGTGTTTTTTCACCAACTCAATTGCCTGGATTCCATTAGAGGCAGTACCCACAATCTCCAGATCATAATCCACCAGGTTTTTCTGAATGGTTCGCTGCATAACGGAAGAATCATCTACAATAAGGAGCTTCATATTCATTCAATTGTTGGTTTGAGGGCGTTAGGCAACCTTTTCGAGGTTGTGTGCTTTGGTAATTGGTAATTTTACTGTGAGCCGAAAATATTCATCCTGCTCAAAGTCAATTTTGAGAGATCCATTAAGTCCCCTCACAATGGATTTGATCACGCTCATCCCCTGGCCTCTACCGGAAAGTTTGTCAGCTTTCAAAGTGGTAGAAAATCCTTCATTGGTGAGTAATTCTACAATTTGCTGTTTGTCAAGTTGATCCTTTTCGTCTTCGCTAATCCACCCGGAAGCCAGGGCCTGCATGATGAAGCCTTCTTTGTCCAGTCCTCTTCCGTCGTCCTGGTAGGAGAGTGACAGGCCTTCATACATAGATTGATCTATGGTTACTGTGATTTTTCCTTTTGAAGCTTTCCCCTTATTCAGCCTTTCATCGGCATCTTCAATTCCATGAGAGATAGAGTTTCTAATCATCTGGTTCAGGATGTCCCTCACAGGCTGTAGCAGCGAATCATCGATTTCTATACCATCCTCTATGGATAGATCAAGGTCAATTTCTTTGCTTGTCTCCACACACAATGTCTGAAGCCCCTTTCTCAGGTCATTTTCTAACTTTTCCTGAGCAGGGATCTCCTCCTGGGTGTAAATCTTTTTGTAGATTTCACCTACCTTTTCCAACATCTTTTGGAGCTCGGTCAGTGTCTTGTCAATTTCTTCCAGTTCATAGAGAATAGAAAGAAACTTGTCCGCAGTCACCTCTATGTCCATCATTTTCGTGATAGCATCTTCAATCTTATGCACCCTTTCACTGACGAGGTTTACACCCGTAGTCATGGCATTTCCTTTTATTTTATGGATGGTCCTGTAGGTGTATTTGAGCAGTTCTTTAAAGTTTCCGGTTTTGTTCTGCTCGTATTTAGCAGAGATCTCCTTTAAAGTAGCTTTGGTGGTAACAATGAATTCCTGTAGCATGCCCGGCTCGACCTTTAAGATATTAAAAAGGTATTCGGTATCCTGTTTCTTCATGTTTTCCGTTTCTTTCATGGCCTGCTGGAGCAAAACGGATTCTGTTTCGTCTGTGATGGTCACCAGGATGGATTGAATTTCGTCGTCATGGACCACCCGGGTGAATGAGATCCTGATATACTTGGTGATGACTACACCATTCTTAGTGATGTAGATCTGTACCTCTTCTACAGGGTTCAATTGATTTACAACATCCTCGTCAATATCCGGGTTGAATAGGTGCTTCATAAACATCTGCAAAGCCTCGTAATCCCTCTCCATGATTCGCGGTTGCATGAAATTGCAAAAGTTTTCACTGGCGATGATCTCATTGTCAAAGATCTTCTCCACCGCTTTTGAGTATAGATTGCTGATTTTAAGGTCTTTGTTTAATAAGAAAATGCCCTGACCTACATTTTCAAAGACTACTTCCGACTGCTTGTATATGTTTTCGTACATATACTCAGCATGATCTTTGGCTTGCTTGAGCTCTGCCTGGGTAGAGACAATCTTGTCCATCATCACGTTGAATGTGCTGGCATATTGACCGATCTCATCTTTAGTATCTATGACCACCCGATCTGTGGTAGTGGCTGAAGTTACCTCCCTGGTAAATTTCTCCAGAATGGCTACGTTTTTCAGAAGCTTTATTACGATGAGGGCGACCAGTGAGAAGGTAATAACTCCGACGAGGAAGTCAAGCAACAAGAAAATAAAGAAGTCTTTTCGGGCACCTGCTGCCATGTTTTCTGTGTAGATATGCATGTTTTCCAACATGTAGTCTTCTACCTGCTTCAAAGAATTGATCTTTCCGGTAACGGCCCTGTACCACTCTGTAGGATCTACGTTGAGTTCACCGGTTTCATTCAGTTTTGCCCGAAAATGCGCTACTTCCTCAGTGACACTACCTTGCATCGTGTTGAGATAATGGTCTTTTGAGTCCTGATTGGTGATCGTGAGAAAAGCATCCAGGTAGGCCTCTTGCGAAGCGATGAGTGAGGCAAACTCTGAGGCTGTGTTTGTGGATTGGTTGGATATAGAGAAAATGTATGTTCCCAGGGCCCGTTCGATACTGGCGTACTCTTTCGCATCTAAGAAGTAAATGATGGCATGAACCTGCTGTGCCGCTGTTTTGTCCCTTGTTTCGTTGATCAGTTGGTTAACCGTGTTTAATGCAGATTTATTGATTTCAGAAAAGTAACTGATGATCTGAGGGGTATTCAGCGTGTGATTGTCTACTTCTTCACGCAGCTCCAGCAATTGCTCTAGTTGACGTTTCATGCTTTCAATGTCCTCAGCATGATGGATCAGAAGTTCCTGATATTTAGTACTTCTCAATTCAACATAAAGATGACTTAGCAAGCTGTCAGTCTTATTTCGCTGGTGAGCAAGCTTACCATGAAATGATTCTCCATTGTTGGCCTGAAAACCTACGGAAATGCTTCGCTCTTTTTGGATCTCGTGAACGAGATGAGTGATTTCAATACCAATATTGATGGCTTTGTTTAATCTTCGTGCATCCTGATAGTCATAAAAGTCATGTCTGATCTGAAGGACATCAAAACAGATAATTGTCACTATGAGCGGAATAAGCACTAGTGCAAATTTTCGTTTGATGGATAAGTTATGTAATCGTTTCATAGACCAGGGTCAGGAGGTTGGTTACTGTATTTTCAGTTAATGCTTATGAGTGCTTTATTCACCGTTTCAATCAGGCTTTCCGAAGTGAACGGTTTAAGCAAATAAGCGGCTGCGCCGAGTTCAATACCCTTGTTGAGCATGGTTTGTTGCCCTACAGCACTCACCATAATCACCTTGGAGGAGAGTTGCTCTTCATGAAGTACCTTGATGATTTCTAACCCAATCATGTCAGGTAGAATATTGTCTAATGTGATGAGGTCGGGGTTAAGACCCAGGGCCAGGTCGATGGCAGTTTCACCATCTTCAGCCTCACCTACTACCTCGTATCCCTCTTTTACCAGAGCAGATTTGATGACAGATCGCATATACGCCGAATCATCAACGATTAACACTTTCTTTCCCATGACTTTATTGTTTTTATTAAGCGGTTCTTTTATTGCCAGTTCTTCCATAATATTTTTCTTTTCTTAAGATGCTTTTTTTGTTGATGTTTATGCTGAAATCTTGTTGAACTCAATTAATCTATTGTCCATTTCCACCTCTATGACTGAGTCGGTTTTTGCTTGAAATATTTGAATGGAATTATTGTACTGGATCAAATGCTGGTCAGCATTTTCAGGTAATACATCATAATATCCGAGGATCAGGAATCCATTGTCCTTTAAAGCATTCTTCAGTCTTTCAATGACCGTGAGCTTCAACGGGTCATCGAAGTAGAGCATAACATTTCTACAAAAGATGATATCGAATTTTTCCTGAGCTGAATCCGATACCAGGTTGTGATATTTAAATTCAATATGACTTTTATACTGGTCTCTGATGGTAGCCAGGTGGTTGTCGATATGAAACAAGTCCTCAATCTGGCCCTGTGGCTGATACTTCTGAAGAGATTTTTCATACCTGCTAATGAGTGTGCTGGAATATTTTCCTGCTTTTGCCCTGGCCAGTGCTTTGGTGCTGATGTCCGTAGCTAGCGTTTTGGTCTTGTGAAGCAGATTGCTTTTCTCTAAAACTAAAGCCATGGAGTACACCTCTTCACCCGAAGAGCATCCTGCATGCCATACATTGATATCTTGTTTAAACTTGAGCCTTTGCAGGATATCCTGTTCCAGGGTTTCCCAAAGCTCAGGATTTCTGAAGAGCTCAGTACGATTTACCGTTAGGTCATTGATAGAGTTAAGGAAAGAACGATCCTCACCCAGTATTGCATCCAGCAGCTGTTTTTTGGTGTCCATTCTGCATTTTCCCATGATACGGGCAAAGCTTCTTCTCAACGATTTTTTCTCATAGCCTGTAAAGTCAATTCCATACCGATTCTTAATGATGGAGGTAATGACCAGAAGTTCTTCGTCGTTGAAAAAGCAATATTTTTTATCAGCTATCATTCCGCTTAGCGATTAATCATTTGAAAATTAAGCAGCTGGGTCCTTTCCGTATTGGCAAGGGATAAGTTGATTGCAGGTGTAGCTCGGAAGCCCGGGAGCGTCACAAGCCACCGCATGATGTGCCGGGTGAAGGCAGCATGTAAGATGGTTTCAAGGCTTTTCATATGGATGGTTTATTTACATTAAATGGTACTTCAAAGCTCACCAAACTATACCCCTGGCACAATACTGCGATCATCGTAAATTGGATTAAGCTAAAGCTCTGAATAGCATTTAGGTATAATCACGTAGGTTAATACCTTACCTATCTAGAATCGGTTGTCATAAGGGCGGGGTACAAAAAACCCATCTTGAATATTCAAGACGGGTCAAGAGAACTGTACTGAAAAAAAACCTATGAACTAAAGAAAATATTTTTTAAGCTGCCTGCTCATATAAGTTGCCAAATATCCAGTTGCCAGGCAAATTGATGTCGTCACTGATAAGAAACTCTGAGATTGCATTGACCAGTTCTTCTCTCGACAACGATTTGTCGTTATTGGCATCTAGTGTCTTGAATGACTTGGCTACCAGGCTGGCATTGAGTCTGAATGATAGAAATATATCGAGGTATTCCTGCCAGGAAATATTTCCATCACTATCCACATCATAAAGGTCAAAAATGCTTTCCACAGTACTGTTTAAAAATAGAGGTGCCTCATCTTTTAATGATTTGATCAGGCGATCCTCTATAAAACTGAACCACTCCTTTAAGGAGCATTGATTATCGTTATTCTCATCAATGTAATAGGCCAGCCCCTCCCACAAATTCATACACTGTGCCATAATCTCTTTCGACTCTTCGGTATCCATCTCCTCACCTCTCACCATACAAAGGTTTTCTGCTATGGCAACGAAATCATCTTTCTCTATGTAACCATTGTTGTCAAAGTCCAGGACATTAAAAATGTATCTGTGCTTTATCTGCTGAAGAATTGTTAACATTGATTTATGGGTTTTATTTTATCATTTTCTGAAGCCAAAGTAAGCTTAGGATCGAAGATCATTCAATCGGGTAAAGGGCTGAAAAGATCGTACAGTATTCTACTTAGCATATATTGGTCTTTCTCGTAACAGGGCTTTGATCATCCATTGAATTCCTATTATCGGTTAGGGGTTTATGTATTGTCATGGCATTTAAAGATATTGCTACCTTTATCGTAAAAATCTGTTACCAGGAATGAAACACTCACTTTATCTGCAATCCCACATCATACTATTATCGATTCTGATTTTCAGTGCCTGTACCCAGGAAGGAAAGCAGCAACGGCCACCCAACGTTGTTTTTATTCTGGTAGATGACTTTGGAGCCTACGACATCAGTAGCATGGGATCCACCTATTACGAAACACCCAATATTGATAAAATCGCGCAAAAAGGCACAATCTTCACCCGGGGCTATGCCGGTAGCCGGGTGTGCAGCCCCAGCAGGGCTACGATCATGACCGGGCAATTTACTGCCAGACATGGTATTACCGACTGGATTGGTGCTAAGACCGGCGAGGATTGGAGAAGCCACAACAGGCATGACCTGCTACTACCAGCCAGTTATCAGCCTCAGCTTCCGGCGGATGATGTGGTACTTCCTGAGGCCATGCAGGCCAACGGCTATAAGACATTCTTTGCTGGTAAATGGCACCTGGGTAATGAAGGTTCTTACCCGGAAGATCATGGCTTTGAGGTCAACAGAGGAGGTTGGGAGAAGGGGAGCCCGATGGGTGGATACTTCTCGCCCTGGGATAATCCAAAACTTGAAAATACGACACCGGGAGAAAATTTGTCTATGCGGCTGGGAAAGGAGACAGCTGATTTTATTGCTCAGTATAAAGACTCCACATTCTTTGCTTATTTGTCCTTCTATGCAGTACACAGCCCCATTCAGACGACAAAAGAAAAGTGGAGAAAGTATAGGGATAAGGCCCTCTCCATGGGTGTAGACTCGGCGGGTTTTAAGATGGAGCGGGTACTGCCTATCCGGCTCAATCAGGATAATCCGGTGTATGCGGGACTGGTAGAGGCAATGGATGACGCAGTAGGAGTGGTGCTCGATGCGCTGAAAGAAAATGGACTAGAAGATAACACCATCGTGATTTTCACTTCTGACAACGGGGGAGTGGCTTCCGGTGATGCCTTTTCCACTTCCAACGCTCCATTAAGAGGAGGTAAAGGATATCAGTGGGAGGGGGGAATTCGGGAACCCTACTTCATCTATGTGCCCTGGCTGGATGAGATCAAACAAATTCACGTACCTGTGACCGGAGCTGATTTCTATCCCACCATTCTCGATCTTTGTGGCATAGCGCAGCTTCCTGATCAGCATCAGGATGGAGTGAGCCTGCGACCATTGCTGGAAGGTGGGCAGATTCCTGACCGTCCGCTTTTTTGGCATTATCCTCATTACGGAAATCAGGGAGGAAATCCTTCTTCGATCATTCAAAGGGATGGCTTTAAGCTCATTCATTATTGGGAAGATGGAAGCAATGAATTGTACGACATCAATAAAGATGTGGCTGAGGAAACAGACATCTCCGGAGAGTTCCCAGATAAAGTAGCAACACTTGAAAAGGCGCTTTTGGACTACCTATCTACTGTAGGTGCCCGATATCCGGAGAAAGACCCTCTCTATGATGCGGAGAAGGCTGCTGAAAGGAAAGCCTATATCCGTAATGAGCTGTTACCGCGCCTCGAGCGACAGCGACTGGAGATGCTCTCAGAGGATTATACTCCCAATGACAACTGGTGGGGAAGCCTGGTTAGCGACTGAGGGGTAAAATCAGTTCTGACGAAGAGCTTGATTGCTCATATTCCTTAATGTAATCCAGGAATATTTTGGCTGTTTTATCGAGGTTTTCGATAGACCCACCGCCATCCAGAACTTCACACATTTCATACACAATCCAGCCCTGGTATCCAATGGCCTTTAGCTCATCGAACCAGGTTTTGTAATCAATCATGCCCTGGCCCATGGGTACCGCACGCATCACCGGTTTATCAGCCTGGTAGTTAGTGAGGTTGTGGACGTAATTGAATCGGGGTTGAGTTACATAGTCCGCAGCAATGGTATTGACGATGTATGGTTTCATGGTTTGGATGGATTCACGAAGCTCTTCCTGAGAGAGTCCTTCGAGCACCGGAGACCAGGCATCCCAACCAGCCCTTACGTTGGGCATGTTTACTTCTCGCATCAGCCATGACATGGCATCGTGATGCAGGGCAATGTCGTGGTGGTTTTGCACAGCCAGGGTCACACCATGCTCTGCAGCTAGCTTCCCAGCCATTTTCAGGCCTGCTACCACTTCTGCATATTGTTTATCGTAAGATATACCAGGACGCTCATAACCGGTGAATATACGTACCATATTGGTGCCCAGGTCTTTGGCCAGCTCGGCGATTTCACCAACCCAGGCTGCCTGGATCTCGGCATTGGGAATGCCTGGCTTGTCTATGCCTGCAGTAAAATCCGTATAACCGGCAAGACCAACCAAAGTAAGCCCCAGAGATTCGATCCTTGCTTTCAGTTTCTTTCTGGCTGCTTTATCATAGTCGTGTGGAGATACATGGGGCCGCTTGGCTACCAGCATCACACCTTCATAGCCGAGTTCTTTGGCTTTGACCAGAAATTCATCTACCGTTAGTGGTGTCTGGCCTCTCCATACTCCCAGGTAGCTGACCGAGTGTAGACAGGTTTTCACTTTGAAATCAGCCGGGTTCCCCGAGGGAGTTTTTGGAGCTTTTTGGGCCAGCCCGGAAACTGTAGTCAATAGAAGAACAACAAGTAGGGGTAAATACTTCATAGGTCAAAAATGTTTATTCAAGAGAAAGTTAATAAACAATTTGAAACCCTAAACTATAATAGATAACGTATATCCGGCCTTGTTTAAGGTGTCTGATCAAGCAGTAACCCGCTCAGCCTTTGCAATTCAATCTCGGCGATCTTGGCTGTATTTCTTGCTTCCAGATAACGTACCTCAGCATTTAGCCGGTTGTTCTGTGCTTCACGAAGCTCCAGCGGATTGGACTTTCCGATACGGTAGCGCTCAAAGGCGATCTCTTCATTTTCCTGTGCTACTTCCAGGTTTAGGTATTCCAGCTCAGCCAGTTCCACGGAATTCTTATAGGTTAGATATGCGGACCTCACTGCAGTCACCAGCTGAGACCTTGCCTGTTCGTAGGATAGCTGGCTGGATTCGGCCTGTATCCGGGCATTCTGGATGGATCTTTTCTGATTTAATCCATCAAACAGGGTCATGGTAGCGGTTAATCCATAGTTGATGCCATTGGATTGGTTGCTCTGTAAAAATCCGGCTTCAGCATTCAGGTTGGAATAGGAGTAACCCAGGTTAAAATCCAGGGAAGGCCATTGTTGCCGCTCAAGCTCCACTTTTGAAAGGAGAGCTACCTCTCGATTACTGTTCAGGTAATTGAGGTCAGGGTTGTTATGCAATGCAGCATCAATAACAATTTCTTCAGAGGGGGGTTCTTCGAGCTCATATTGATAATCCAGTTTGAAATTCATATCCTGATCCTGTAGGGCAAGGAATTCAATCAATTGAAATTTCCTAACGGAGATGATCTCTTTTTGCTTGACATAGGCTGACTGGTCAGTATTATAATCCACTTTGGCTTGCAGGTATTCGAGTTTGCTTGCTTTACCCAGTTCATATTTGTCCTGGCTTATTTTTACCCGTTCTTCGGACAGCCTGAGGGTGCTCTCGAGCAAGGCCAAACGCTCTTGCTCCAATGCAGTATTGTAATAAGCCTTCATGACATCAGAAATGGTCGTTTGAAGCTGTGACTTAAACGCAAATTGGTTGGACCTTTGGATTTCTTCCAGCCGGTCTTTGGTGGCAAACATTTTGAGTCCATCGAAGAGGGTCCAGGTAAGTCCTGCAGACGCATTGTAGCTGGTAGTTACGGCACCGGTCCGCGATTGCCCATCTCCATTGGCGAACAACAATTCAGTATCCTGCACGGTCTTACCGGCCACACCATTGAGCTCTACCGTAGGAAGAAAGCCCGCATTGCCCAATGTATTGTTGTTTTCTGCAATACTAAGATTGTTTCGTTCCAGGCGGATGTCGTAGTTCTGCTCCAACGCAAGGCCTACTACTTCTTCTACGGTCCATAAAGAATCGGTTTCCTGAGCTAGTAGGCTGGTGCTTAAAAAGAATAATAAGAAAAATCGGATCATACCCTTGCTAGACGTTTCTCTTTACTGGTTAAAAATGAATAAATGGCCGGAATGACAAACAAAGTCAGGAAGGTGGCAATGACCATTCCTCCGATTACAGCGATACCCATGGAGACTCTGCTTTCTGATCCTGCACCCAATGCCAGTGCAATTGGCAGAATTCCAAGAATGGTGGATAAGCTGGTCATTAAGATTGGTCTGAAGCGTTGTTTGGCAGCTCCAATGATCGCTTCCATGATATCCATTCCCTGTGCTTTACGCTGATTGGCAAATTCTACAATCAGAATACCGTTTTTGGTAACCAGCCCTATCAGCATGATCATTCCGATCTGAGAGAATATGTTTAGTGTCTCATTGAAATACCAAAGACTCAACAAAGCTCCGGACAATGCCAGGGGAACTGTAAACATGATCGTAAGCGGATCCCTAAAGCTTTCAAACTGTGCAGCTAGTACCAGGTAAATAAGTATCAGTGCCAGTCCGAAGGCAAAATACAGGTTTCCGGAGCTTTCCTGGAATTCCAGCGATTGACCTGACAAGGAAGTCTGAAATCGGTCGTCCAACACTTCATCGGCAATTCGATCCATTTCTTCGATCCCCTGTCCCAAAGACACACCACTGGCTAGCGATGCAGAGATCGTGGCCGAGGTGAACCTGTTGTAATGAAATAGCTGTGGTGGCGTGGACCGTTCTTCTGTACTGATCAGGTTATCCAACTGCACGATATCACCGTTTCTGGCCTTTATATAAATGGATTTAAGGTCAAGTGGCTCGTTGCGATTGTTTTTTTCTAACTGACCAATGACATAATACTGCTTACCATTCATGATAAAGTAGCCAAATCGGTTTCCACTGAGGCTTAATTGAAGCGTTTGGGCAATATCACGCACGGAAACACCCATGCTTTGTGCCTTCTCCCGGTCAATCCTCACCCCCAGTTCGGGTTTGTTGAATTTAAGGTCTACATCCACAAAATTGAAGGAACTGCTTTCACCGGCTTTAGCCAGAAACTCCGGTAGCACTTCTTTCAAATCATCAAGTTCCCGCCCTTGTATGACAAAGCTAATCGGGAGACTGCCAAAACGACTACCTATGGAAGGTGGCTCCAACACGAAAGCCCGTGCTTTGGGATTGGCCTGGATCATGGGTGTGATCGTTCGCACAATTTCACTCTGAGATCGGTCGCGATCAGGTGCGTCGCTCAGTCTGGCAATAATAAAAGCTGAATTGACAGATGCGGAAGCGGTAAATCCCGGGGATGTTATTGTAATAATAGATTGGGCTTCGGGCACTTGTTGAGTGACGATATCAGAGATCTCCAACGCATATTCATCCATATATTCAAAGGTCGCTCCTTCAGGTCCTGTGGCCATTACCCGAAAAACTCCACGGTCTTCAAGTGGCGCCAATTCAGACGGAAGAAACTGGACAAACAAATAGATCAATCCTGTAGCCACCAATACTATCAGGCCGGATAACCATCGGTTACCCATGAAGCTTTCCAGTGCGTTATTATAAAGTTGATTCAACCAAAGAAAAAAGGGCTCTGTCTTCTCGTAAATCCATTGCTTCTTTTCACGTCTCTTCAGCATTTTTGATGAGAGCATAGGCGTAAGTGTCAACGCCACAAAGGATGATATCACAACGGCCACAGCCACCGTAATCCCGAATTCTCTAAACAATCTTCCGGTAAGCCCCTGCAGGAAGACTATCGGAAAGAAAACAGATGTCAATGCCACGGTGGTGGAAATTACAGCAAAAAAGATCTCTTCTGTTCCCTTTTTACCTGCCTCTTTAGGTTCCATACCACCCTCGATCTTGGTGTAGATGTTTTCCAGCACCACAATGGCGTCATCTACCACCAGCCCGATGGCAAGGACTATACCTAAAAGCGTAAGAACGTTGATTGAAAACCCCATGGTGTACATGAAGAAGAAGGAACCAATCAAAGCAATAGGTACAGTAATGACCGGGATGAAAGTAGTTCTCCAGTCCCTAAGGAAGAAAAAGATGATTAACACCACCAAACCGAAGGCCACAAAAATGGTCTGTTGCACTTCTGAAATAGAGTCTCGAATGTATTCTGTGTTATCAAAGGCTACTTCAGTGCTAATATCCTCTGGCAGGTTTTTTTGCAGGTTTTCAAGCCTTTTATAGAATTCTTCTGCAATGTCCAGATTATTGGATCCCGGCTGTGGTAAAATAGCATTCAATACCATGGGGATACCATTGTTTCGGAGCCCTGTTCTTTCATTCTCAGGGTAAAACTCAGCCCTGCCAATATCTCTGAATCGTATAATATCATTTTCCGTTTCCCGGATGATCAGGTTGTTAAATTCATCCGGGGATGAGAGACGGCCAAAAGTACGGACGGTGAGCTCAGTGGCGGTGCCTTCAATACGTCCGCTGGGTAGTTCAATGTTTTGGCTTTGCACAGCATTGTATACATCCAGTGGGGTTAGCTGATAAGCGGCCAGTCTTTCAGGATCCATCCATAGCCGCATGGAATATTTTTTCTCGCCCCAGATAAGCACTTCGCTCACACCATTGATGGTCTGAAAGGTCTCTTTGAATATGTTATCAGCAATCTCCGTCAGCTCCAGCAGGTTCCGTTTTTCAGAAAAGATCCGTAATGCGATGATTGGAGATGAGTTGGCATCGGCTTTGGTTACGATGGGGGGATCTGCATCCGGCGGTAGGTTGTTTAGTGCCCTCGATACTTTATCCCGAACGTCGTTTGCTGCTGTTTCAAGGTTGGATTCAAGGCCAAACTCTACAGTAATGTTGCTTCTACCATCTGCAGATATCGAAGACAGTGACTTGATTCCGTCGATGCCATTTATGGATTCTTCCAGCGGCTCAGTAATCTGTGTTTCAATCACATCAGCACTTGCTCCGGTATAGCTTGTGGATACGGTGATGATGGGAGGATCGACGCTGGGGTATTCGCGTACCCCCAGGAAATTCCAACCGATGATCCCAAAGAGGATGATCACCAGGGACATCACGATGGCCAGTACGGGCCTGTCTATAGATAAGTTTGATAATCCAGCCATTTAGTTAAATCGGATGTTTACTTCTGAACCATGATTAATCTGCAACACACCAGTGGTGATCACTGTGTCCCCGGGGCTTAGCCCTGTGGTAACCTGTACATTTTGTTCGTCTCTCAACCCAGTCTCGATGCTTTGAGAGATCACTTTTCCACCTTTATACATGAATATACGCTTGCCATTCAGCTCAGGTATCACCGCCTGGGTAGGGATCAGCAACGCGTCTTCAATGACTTCAAGGATCAGGTTGATCCTTGCAAACTGACCCGGGAATAGTTTATTTGTTTTGTTTTGTGCCAGTGCCCTGATCTTGATACTCCTTGTCTGGGGGTCTACCTGAGGTTCTACCGCATAAATCTTTCCTTCAAAAACCTCATCAGTATAGGCATCCACTGTGAAGTTGATCTGATCCCCGACATTTACCAGTTTCAGGTATTTACTCGGCACGCTAAACTCGACTTTTACAGGATTGATTTTAAACAGTTCGGCAATGGAGGTTCCGGGATTCAGGTAGCTTCCCACCGAGATTGATCTCAGGCCAACGATTCCATCAAAAGGAGCCCTGATGTAATGCTTCTCCAGTCTGGCCTGTAATACCCGAATCTCTGCCTGTGAGGTATTGAGTGTGGTCAAAGCCGTTTCATATTCCTCGCGGCTGATGGCCTCCTTCTCCAGGAGTTGCTTTTGCCGGTATTCATTGTCTTCGTTGAGTTTGAGGATAAACTGAAGGCGCTCCAGGTCAGCTTTGATCTCGTCATCGTTGAGTCTCACCAGAAGCTTACCTTTTTTGATGAATTGGCCTTCTTCGAAAAGGATCTCACTCACCTTTCCAGCTACTTCACTGTTGAGTAAGACGGATTCATCTGCCAGGATGGTACCAGTAATGTTGATCTGATTTTTTAGTTGTTGGCCGGCTAGCACCAGGCCATCTACCGTGAGTTTAGGACGGACTGCCGGTCCTGCTGCTGCTGAGGAATCTCCATTGGGTAGTTTAGGATAGATAATTGCACCAAGGATAACGATCACAATGCCTATATATAGGATCCGTTTTACTGTTTTATTCATTCAGTTCTCAAAAAAATAGTACCATCTATTTAGATGGCAATGGTCAAAAAATTAGTTCGCGCAATTTAGGTACACGTATTTATTCGAAAAAGGGTATTTCCTCGTTCGGAAAATTTGCCGGGGTGAGTGGTCAGGTTCCTCTCTAAAGTAGTTGCTGACCGTATAATTTTTCTTGAAACCGGGAGGGGTGTGGTTTAGTTCCCGCCGGCAAATTATATAATTAATAAAGAATAAAAAAAACCTCTGAATCAATGACTCAAAGGACTACAAGTAGGACATGGTTGAGAAAGGATGAGTGGCTGAAAATAAAAAAAGCTCTTGCACAGATGTGTGCAAGAGCTTTTTTGTAGTCCGTAGGGGAATCGAACCCCTGTTACCAGGATGAAAACCTGGCGTCCTAACCCCTAGACGAACGGACCATTTTATTATGTTGTGCAACAGCCGTTTGCTGTTCTGTTTCCAAATTATCAGCCCCGGCTTGGGGTGCTGCATTTTTTGGAAGTGCAAAAATAGGTGCTTTCGGAGATTATACAAATCAGGAGTGAAATATTTTCGAAAATTGGCAAATAATATCGAAATGGATTTGACTGCAGTCAACCACAAAGACCCAAAGGCTCAAAGAATCAGTGGTTTTGGGCATCTTTTCAAAAGCCACGAATGCCGAATGATTTCTCAATTATGAAGGAGCTTTATTTCACTGATATCTTCACCTGAAGTAAATAGTGAATATGAAGTATAGTAAGGGTTCGATATGTCGAACCATTCCTGGGAATAAATTAAATCTCAACCCGGATTTGATATAGTATAGAAAAGCAGCACCATTTATTCGTGAATGGGTGCTGAATTTTCCGGCTGTTTAGCGGCAAAGCCTTAGGGACTTTGCGTATTCGTGGCCATTTCTATTCAAATTCAAACTTCCTTCAGATTTCTTAATTTCCTTACTATTGGAATTGAGACGCATGATCCTGATAAATTATTTTATTCAGGTATTATGATATTATTAAAATTAGAAGTTATTTCGAACCATAATTGAGGTTCTCGAACTTATTGATTTCTTACAGGAGTAAAATGGCAATTTCCACCCACCTAAATGGCTGATAATATAATCAATATCGGACTGGGAAATATCCAGTCAGACAGCTATTTTGAAAAGGTTTATACTGAATACTTCGACAGACTTTTTGCGTATGCTTTGGTGATTACAAAGTCAGAAAGTATGGCAAAAGATGTAGTTTCTGACGTCTTCTATGGCCTTTGGAATTCAAAGAAAGATCTATACACAGTCAAGGAATTAAAATCCTATCTGTACACCAGCGTAAAACACCAGGCCATACGCGCCATCTCCATGGATTTTTCTCGGTATCACAGCGACAAATACAATCTGACGATGGCCACCATTGATGGCCTCGATCCCGAAGAGCTATTGCTTGGTAAGGAGTTGACGGAATTTATTGATAAATCTGTCAATAAGCTTCCTCCACAGTGTGGGTTGGTATATCGAATGATTAGGGAAGACAACTTATCTTATCATGCTGTGGCCAAAGAGCTGGGAATTTCGCATGATACAGTCAAACATCACTTAAAAACTGCCCTCAAAAAGCTGAAATTGGAGCTTGAAAACCATTTCAGGGAATCAAAGGTGGTTAAATGGGCTTCAGGAAGCAATGAGTGATTTACATAAAATTGCGAATTTGTCAATCAAAGGATCATTTTGCTGTATATACTGCTAGTTATTTAAGTAGAATACCCTTTTGAGTGTAATTATTACATAAATACCTACCCGTCCCACCCTTTTTTTACTCTCATTGCAACACTGAAGCAATTTCCATTTTGAAATGACCCGGTGTGACCCAATTTGAATGGAAGACATTATTTTCAAAGAGCTTACCAATCATGAGCTCACGGAGGCGGAAAAGATAAATCTTGAGTTTTGGTTGAATGAAAATCCCAGGCACAGGAAAATCTATGCCCAATTAAAGCTTACCATTCTACACCCCGAGCCGAAAAAAAGCGAGGCCATTAAGCAGAACACCTGGGAAGATCTCGTAGCGCAGCTAAAAGCGGATGAAAAGCAATCAGTAACAGGTTGGTTAAATATTTCCCGATGGGTACAGGTGGCTGCAGCTGTGGCTATCCTCATCGTATCTGTGCTGGTCGTTAAGACTAACCTTGAAGGTTTTGGCTCGACTACCAGTGGGCACTCCGAACATAAAATTGTTGAGAAAATCAGTCAGCCAGGGCAAAAGATCACCTCTGTACTTCCAGATGGGTCTTTGGTGAAAATGAATGCTGATACCAGGATTACAATTCCTGAGTTTTTCACTCAAAATAAACGCGAAGTAAATCTTATTGGCGAAGCGTATTTTGAAGTGGTAAAGGACCCAGCCAGGCCATTCATCATCCATGTAGATGGGTTTACTGTAGAAGTGCTCGGTACTTCTTTCAATGTAAAGGCTTATGAAAACAATGGCTATCGGGGGGTGGCTGTGAAATCGGGGAAGGTAGCCGTGACCAATCTGAAGAAAAATCAGGTAATAAATCTCACGAGAAATCAAATGATCCTCCTGGATGAAAATGGAGCCATGGAGAAGCTGCCGATTCTGGATGAGGACCTCTTTTTTGGATGGACAGACCAGCGCATGGTGTTTAAAGACAATTCTTTAGATGATGTACTACACGCCATATCTAACTGGTATGGCGTGGATATTGAAATTTCAGAGGAGATAAACAGCGACAAACCATATACTGCAAACTACAAAAACCCGGTATTGGAAGAGGTCATGCAGAGTTTATCTCATGTGTACAACTTTAAATATTTAATAGATGGTAAATCAATAACAATCAATTAAAAAAAAGAGAGCCACGGTACTTTGGGGAAAGTGGATGGGCTCTCTTGATACTCAGTTTTAGTAATAATTATAACCAAAACCAAATGAATGCAAAACTACTAAAAATTGTAATTCGCATGTCGAAGTACGCAATTTATGCGATGATTGTCTGTCAATCACTGATTATGGTGATGGCAGGAGACTTGGATGCCCAACGTAAGTTTCTCGATGAGATCAACGTTGAGGTGAGCGATATTCAGGGAAGCAGATCCCTGCTGAATCTGATTTCCGAAATTGAATCAAACACCGATTTCACATTTGCTTTTTCCAAACGTGACGTAAAGGAAAAGGAAGTGTCTATTGATGGTGGACACTGGAGCATGGATGAACTTCTTAAAGAAGTTTCCCTGCAATCCAAAATGTCTATCAAAAGAGTGAATGAGACCATTGCTTTGATCCCGGGCAGCAAAAGCCCAAGCGGACCTAAAGTCAGTGAGAACATCACCCTTCAAACACAGGTGACTGGTACCATCACCGGAGAAGACGGTGAGGCATTGCCAGGAGCTTCTGTAATTGAGTCAGGAACTACAAACGGTACTGTAACCGATATCGAAGGTAAATTTTCGTTGAGAGTACCTGCTGATGCCACTTTAGTTGTGTCATTTGTGGGTTATCAATCGATGCAGGTTCCTTTGAATGGCCGTACCCAGCTAAACCTTCGACTACAGGTAGATGTATCTGCACTTGCCGAGGTTGTTGTGGTAGGATATGGTACACAGGAAAAAGTAAACCTGACAGGATCTGTTGGAGTAGCGGATGGAAAAGTCTTGCAAAACAGACCGATTGCCAACGTGGGTGAAGGTCTTCAGGGTATGGTCCCCAACCTCAATGTTAATATCCGGAATGGAGACCCTACACAGCCCATTGATTTTAATATCCGGGGTTACGAATCTATCAATGGTGGAAACCCACTGATTTTGGTGGATGGAGTACCCATGGATCTAAACAGGATCAACCCAGCTGATATTGAAAGTGTAAGTGTGCTAAAGGACGCGTCTGCTGCAGCCATCTACGGCGCAAGGGGTGCGTTTGGTGTTGTCCTGGTAACAACCAAAAGAGGTAAAGGAGAAAAAATCAATGTTACAGTAGGATCAGAATTCACCACATCAAAACCAATCATGTTTATTGATCCGATTGAGGATCCGTACGCTTATGTACAGGCCAGAGGTGCTGCTAACCTTAGGACAAATAATGATTTTGGATTTGATCAGGACATGATCGATGGTACTTTAAGGTATAGCCAAAACCCCACTTTGGAAAATGCCTGGGGTGTTTATAATGGAAATCTGCGTTTCTATGGTTTCAACAACTATCAGGAAAGGCTGTTAACCGATTGGGCACCTCAGCAGAAATATGATGCGAGTGTATCCGGATCAACAGAAAAAGCAAGTTATTATGCCTCCTTTGGTATGCTCAACAAAGATGGCTGGATTAACAATGATGAGAAAAATATCAACTTCAAGCGTTATAATGTGTTGTTGAAAGGTGAATTCAAAACAACCGAATGGCTTAAACTGGATAGTAGGGCATTGGTGACTACAGAAAAGAGTGACCAGCCACATTTCTACAACTGGGATGTTAACATCAATACCACAGCGAGAGTAAACCCTTTGAATCCTATCACTTTCCCTGATCTTCCTTACTATTTAACACCTGGGGATAGGGCTGACTATGAGAAATACATTGGTATGCATTTCTCTTCAGTTAACTTCCTTCCATACCTGGAGCAAGGCGGACGTGAGACCTGGACAAGGAATGACATCATTCTTACTCAGGGTGCTACCATCACTCCTTTGAAGAACTGGAATATGCGAGCTGAATATTCTTCTAACATTACTTTTAGAAACTATCAGGATGCTGCCAGTAAAGTAGAGGTAATAGAAAACTCGGATTTGGACAATATCATTATCGGAAACGGCTTCAGTGGTACTGATTATATCGTCAACGAAGTAGACTATGATGTATATCAGGTGATCAATATGTTTACGGATTACACCATTGAAACTGGTAGCCATTATATAAAGGCCATGGTAGGTTTCAACCAGGAATGGGGACAATATCAGTGGATCTCAGCAAGAGCCAATTCACTTCTTAATCCGGCAATCCCTGATTTGAGTGCGACAACCGGTAGTGAACTTGCAGATGGATCGAAGCAACATACTGCATTAAGAGGAGCATTTTACCGTGTTAACTACATCTTCAATGATCGTTACCTGGTGGAGGCAAATGGTAGGTATGATGGTACTTCCAGGTTCCCTAAAGACGATCGATTTGGATTCTTCCCTTCCTTCTCTGTAGGCTGGAGAATTTCAAACGAAGCTTTCATGAGTGGAACGTCAGCCTGGTTGGATAACCTGAAGTTGAGGGCTTCTTACGGTGAACTTGGAAACCAATTATTAGGCACTAATTACTATCCATACATTCCATCTATGTCTGCTGGAGCATCAGGATACATGATGAACGGTGGAGCATTTACACCTTATGTAAGTAGGCCTGGATTGGTGAGTCCCACCTTGACATGGGAAAATGTTGTGAGTAAAAACCTGGGGTTGGATTTCACGATGTTTGGAAGCCGACTTGATGTGTCATTCGATACTTACACCAGGGATACAAAAGACATGCTGACAAGAGCTGACTATCCAGGTGAGCTTGGATTGGCATCACCTCAGGAAAATGCCGCTGACCTAAGAACTACCGGATGGGAGCTTGCAGCTACCTGGAGAACGAGAGTTGGAAGCGATTTCAACTACAGCGTAACGCTTGCTTTGTCTGATAACAAGTCAGAGATCACAAAATTTGATAACCCAACCGGTGCCCTTTCAGAAAGATATGTAGGACAGCAAATTGGGGAGAGATGGGGTTTTGTGACCCAGGGAATTTTCCAATCAGACCAGGAAGTGCTGGATGCACCTAGCCAGGCTGATTTAGGTGCAAACTGGAGACCAGGTGACATTCGATATGCAGACCTGAATGGAGATGGAGTGATCTCTTATGGTAACAATACACTGGATGATCCGGGAGACCAGACAATTATTGCTGTTGAGATTCCAAGATATCAGTTTGGCGTAAACAGTAACTTTGGATATAAAGCTTTCTCATTGAACGTTTTCTTTCAGGGTTTGATGAGTCATGAGTACTGGCCACCTAATGGCAACTGGAATGCCTTTTATCCTTACAATGCCGGTCACGTAGAAAAATACTATCTGACTGAAACATGGAGTGAGGACAACAGAGATGCATATTTTGCAGCACCGCATATTTCTACAAATACCAAGCAAAACATTCTGCCTCAATCACGATATGTACAACAGGGTGGATATGTCAGGTTAAAGAACGTAACGTTTTCATATAGTCTACCTACAAGTCTTTCCAGTAGAGTTGGATTGTCTAATGTGCAGATGTACCTGGCTGGTATGAACATCTTTGAAATCACGAAGATGCATAAGCCCCTCGATCCTGAAGTTAGACCTACTGTCACACAGGAGTACTACAAGCAACGTTCGTATTCGCTTGGCTTTAGAATCTCTATTTAATAAGACTTAAAAGATAGAAAATGAAAAAATATATTTTAAGATTTGGTTTGCTTGGAGTCATTTCCACGCTTTCGTTTGCCTGTAATGATGAATTCCTGCAAAGAAATCCGCAGGATCAAATATCCAATGAATCTTTCTGGAACAATGAAACTGATATGATTGTGTACAATAATAGTATCTATCATATTGCCAGAAGAGAAGATGATGTATCCATATTGATGGGACATGATGAAGGTTTTGACAGCCAAAGCCGTGGCTGGATTTATCATGATGGTTTCTCTGATAATACTGCTCCCAGACACTCAAGAGCTGATTTCTTTGCGAAGAAACGGGCAGGAAAGCATTCGGTGCCTACCAACCCTGAGTATTTTGGCTATAAGGGATGGAATTTCCTTTCAGCTATCAACTTTGGGCTGGAGAACTATGACAGAGTTCCGGTAGAACAGGCTGTTAAGAACAAATATATTGCTGAAGCCCGACTGCTAAGAGCAATGTTCTATGCTGACAAAGTAAGTAAGTTTGGTGATGTTACCTGGATTGATAAATCGCTAAACATTGATGATGATGACATCCTTTATGGAGAAAGAGATCCTCGTGATTTTGTCATGGGTAAAGTACTGGAAGACCTGAATTTTGCTACTGCAGCAGGAAATATTCCGGAAAATGTAGACTACGGTGGAAATCCGGGTAGATTGAATCGTTGGGCTGCACTTCATGTGAAAGCCAGGATCTGCCTATTTGAAGGCACCTGGAGAAAGTATCATGGTTTAGGCGGTGAAACTGCCTGGTTGCAAGCTGCTGCTGATGCTGCTTTAGAGTTGATTCAAGACGGACCTTATTCATTGTATATGACTGGAGATCCCACCAGAGATTACAATAAGCTACATCAAATGGAGGATTATACTGGTGTCTCTGAGGTGATCTACTGGAGAAGGTATGAAGCAGGAATATTTACAAACCATGCTTTAAATTATCATAGAGGTTACAATGGTGGTGCTACAAAAAGTATGGTTGAAGATTATCTGTGTTCTGATGGATTGCCGATATCACTTTCTCCTCTTTACCTTGGAGATGCTGTTTATACCGACATCTTTGTTGACAGAGACCCTCGTTTGAGACAATCAATCCTTCATCCTGCTGATGTAGATGTTTACGGATATGGCAACCACCCAGCAGGTTCTGGAATCGTTTATCCAAAAATTCAGGGAATGAGTGGCGGACAGACTATCTATACAGGTTATCATCTGATCAAGCATTTTCAGAATGGTCCTTCCTATGCTACCTACAATACTTCGACCACACCGGCCATTGTTTTCAGGTTAGGTGAAACCATGTTGATCTACGCTGAGGCCAAAGCCGAGCTGGGTTCAATCACTCAGGGTGACCTGGATATAAGCATCAACTTGCTGAGAGACAGGGTAAATATGCCTCATATGAATTTAGCAAGCATCCCTGTGGATCCGAGATATACCGGTGATGGCATCTCGCCACTACTTGTTGAGATCAGAAGAGAAAGAAGGATTGAGTTATTCTCTGAAGGTTTCAGATATGATGACCTGAGAAGGTGGAAGCAAGGACCCAAACTGCGCCAAAAAGATTTTGGGATGAGATGGGATGATGCAAACAAGGCTGCTCTCACCGGAGCTGGTGACGCAACTGTAGGATTTTCAAATATTGGTGGTGTGCCTTATCTGGAAGTATATAAAGGCACAGATTATGAAACTCCGGAATTTGATGAGAATAAGCATTATCTCTGGCCATTGCCATTAAGCGCTATTTCTCAAAACCCTAATCTGGGTCAAAACCCTGGGTGGACTTCAGGTGAATAGTTAATCCATTCAAATAAACAACATGAAAACCGGTGATCCTTTGGGTCATCGGTTTTTTTATTTCCAGGCCTTATTTGGCGAATTGTCTTTTTCAAAGACGGGAATTTTGTCTGGAATCGGCGAATTGAGCCAATCAGGCTAGATAAGAGAAAGGGAATTCCAAATTTTCTAAACAACACCGTTAAATCAGTAAGTAAATTTGAAAATATTAATATATTCTATGGTATTAATATAAATATTAAAAATTATGATATTTATAATTAATAGACGTTTAAATAAGCTTGTAATTAATATTCTATTTGATTTATTTTAAACTTTGTAATATTTAAAGGATTAAGCAGACTGAAATATCTCATACTTGTATAGAATAATATTTTGTTATCAATCTCAAAAAGCGGGATGGTGCCTCTGCCAATTAAAGTAAAAGGAACATTAGTATTTATCGAATAAACTAGTAAAATGTCAACAATGAAAACACAGTTATCAAATCTTTTTAAGCCAGGTTAGTCGGAATAATTAACCTAATTTTTAAGGAGTTGAAATGATCAGAATGCTGCAACATTCCATTTTAACTAAAGCCACGGGATTGCACGCTTTTCTGGAGAGAGCAGATATCAGTGTAGTAATGGCTTTTTCTTTTTCGGAGCAAGCGAAAAAGAAACCAGCAGTGCTGCAACACTGCTGGATAAAATCAGCCACGGGAATTGCATTGATTGATATCAATACGTATGGCTATTGTTTTAATATAAAAATTAAAAACATTCAAAAATATGAAAAAAGAATTACAAAAACGCATAAAATATCTACCCAAGAGACTATATAATTTCAATTTGGTTTTTTGCTTTTTAATGGCTTTTACCTTTGTTGTATATAGTGCTCAGGCTCAGGGTATTACTATTGAAGGCACAATATTGGACGATGCAACCAATGAAGGAATACCAGGTGCCAACGTTGTCTTAAAAGCAGACAGGTCTGTAGGTACCATTACTGATTTTGATGGTAAATTCCAGTTAATGGTTCCCAATGAGAATTCAACATTGGTCGTTTCTTATATTGGATTTGAGACCAAAGAGGTTAAAGTTGGGAAAGAAACTTCAATAAATGTCTCACTGACAACCACCACTGAGCAACTAGCCGAGGTCGTTGTGACAGCATTAGGTGTAAAAAGGGAAGAGAGAGCACTTGGATACACCGTGCAAGAAGTGGACACAGAAGGTTTGGATAAAGCAAAGGAGACTAATATAGTCAATGCACTTACGGGTAAAATTGCTGGAGTTCAGATCACCAATTCTTCTGGTAATATAGGCGGATCGTCGCGTATTTTAATCAGAGGGGTAAATTCAATTGCAGGTGATAATCAGCCTCTTTTTGTGGTTGATGGTACCCCGATTGATAATTCCAACTACAATTCTACAGATCAATCATCCGGAAATGGAGGTAGAGATTATGGAAATGCTGCTCAGGATATTAACCCTGATGATATTGCCTCTATCTCGATACTTAAAGGACCCAGTGCTTCAGCATTGTATGGATCAAGAGCTGCCAATGGGGTAATATTAATTACGACAAAGAGTGGAGATAAACAGAAGGGGATTGGTGTAAGTATCAATTCATCTACCATGTTTAGCAATGTCTTTCTACTGCCAGAGATGCAAAATGAATATGGAGGCGGTTTTGCATTGACATTTGATGAAGTGGTTGATCCTTTAGATGGACAAACTTACAAAGTAGTCAACACCAATGCGAACAATAGTTGGGGTCCGAGGTTTGACGGTACTTTGGTAAGACACTGGGACAGTATGTATCCTGGTGAGCCAAATTATGGTGAAGTAAGACCATGGGAAGCTACACCCAATAATATTAGGGACTTTTTCGAAACTGGTGTTACACTTTCTAATAATGTTTCAATAAGTGGTTCAAATGACCAGGGAGCATTCAGGCTATCGTATACCAATCTTGATCAGAAAGGTATTATGCCAAATAGTTCTCTTAAGAGAAATACCATTTCACTTAGCTCATCAGCAAAGCTTACTGAGAAACTTACTGCTGAAGCAAAGTTTAATTATATCAGAACAAGTGCGTTAGGAAGGCCTGCTACAGGTGATTGGTCACCAGATCGTCCGGTAAATGTCCTTACCTACTGGTATGCCTGGACGCAACGACAAATTGATCCTGCAAGGTTAAAAACGTACAAATCTGATCGGTATTACCACATGACATGGAATACTCAGGGTCTTGGAAGGCACACTGAACAGAGTTATAACAATAATCCATATTTCACACTGTATGAGAGTTATAATAATGACACGAAAGACAGGGTATTTGGAAATGTCAATTTGACCTATGATATACTTCCAGGCTTATCTCTTACTTTCTATGCCAGAACTGATTTTTATACTGATAGGCGTGAAGACAGGGCTTCAATTGGAGGTTATTTACAAAATGCCTACGAGGAAGATATCTACCAGTTTAGAGAAGACAACTATGAATTACTCGGTCGATATAATACCGATCTGGGTTCAGATTTTAGCCTTGGATTAATATTTGGTGGAAACTTAAGAAAGAATAAGTTTGAAAATAATTACGCCCGTACTCAGGGGGGATTGAGTGTTGCAAACTTCTACAATCTGGAAGCTTCACTTCAACGGCCTGAGATGCGAGATTACAAAACCGAAAAGGAGGTACAGAGTGTATATGGTAGCGCCAATGTTGGATTTAAGGATTATTTGTTCTTAGAGTTCTCATTAAGAAATGACTGGTCATCAACACTACCTTTAAATAATAATTCGTACCTATATCCTGCGCTTTCAAGTAGTTTCGTCTTTACCAATATAATGAAGGGAATGGATTTCCTGTCTTTTGGAAAGCTTAGAGCAGGTTGGGCACAAGTTGGTAATGATACGGATCCATACCGATTGATCAATACCTATGTCACAGGTAATCCATACGGTAATACATCTGTTTTTTCAGTGGATGATGCGCTAAAAAATGCAAATCTTAAGCCAGAGACAGTAGTCAATATTGAAACAGGTCTTGACCTGAGGTTTTTGAATGATCGCATTGGGCTGGACTTCACTTTATATAAAGTGAATACATATGATCAGATTATTGCACTACCAGTTTCTTCCACCACTGGATTTGAGTCATTGATTGTCAATGCAGGTGAGATGGAAAATAAAGGAGTTGAAGTGATGTTGTCTGGTACTCCTATTCAGGGTGAGTCTTTTAGTTGGGACATTAATTTAAATGCTGCCAGAAATAAGAATAAAGTGTTGGAGCTTGCAGAAGGTCAGGACAACTTTGAATTAGGCGGCAGAGATGGTACAAATACTGTCAATGCAACAGTTGGGCAACCTTACGGGACTATCATCGCTCCGAATGTTATTTACGATGAAGCTAGTGGAAAGCCAATTGTCGGTAGTAATGGGTTCTACTTAAGAAATCCAGGTGAAATCGTTGGTAGTATCATGCCAGATTATACGGGTGGTGTTTCGAATTCATTTACTTATAAAGGTGTAAGACTTTCAGCCCTGATAGACTTTCAGGCTGGCGGCGAATTTTGGGCCGAAACCATTCAAAATGGAATAGCTAACGGTCAGTTCATAGAGTCTGTAGGATTGAATGACAGAGGTGTTAGAATGAGAGATCCTGTAGTTGATGGAGGAGGGATAAAAGCAGATGCCGTCTTCGAAAATGGTGAGCCGAACACCATTTATCTGGAAGCTCAGGACTATTTCAAACAGCTTTATAGTTTGGATGGATTATCTATTTATGATGCTTCGTATATCAAATTACGTGAGGTTAGTATTGGATATTCACTACCTAATAGAATTGCTAAAAAACTATCTCTAAACGGAGTTTCGTTCTCTGTATTCAGTAGAAATGTTGCGATTCTTTACAAGAACGTACCACATATTGATCCCTCTGAGATAGCACTTGGATCAGATAATGTTCAAGGACTGGAAGGTGCTTCTATACCTTCTCCCCGAATGGTTGGATTCAACATCAATTTAAAACTGTAGTTCTTCAAATATCATAATTGATATAATGGAAGAGTTGTTTTCATCGCTGCCAAAGGATTGGTATGTGATATTGATAACCACATAAAAAACTAAACAAATGAAATTAATAACGAATAATTATATAACTGTCATCGCAAGTGCTCTGATGTTATTAGCTTCCTGTACAGATGGTTTTGAGGATTTAAATACGAATCCAAATCAACCTATAGAAGTACCTACCTCTAGTTTATTTACCGGGGCTGAGCGGGAATTGGTACGAAGTATTTTTGGGAATCATCAAGATTTAGTGGGCATAGGAATACCGCCTATGATCTATGCTCAGCAGGTGGCCGGTCTGCGTGGAGGAAATGATAACATCTATGCGATCGTAGAAGAAGACTTCTCCGAAATCTACAATCGGGGATTGCGCGATCTCGAAGAGATCATCAGGTTGAATACTGATGAGGCTACCGTTGCTTTAGCTGCTCTATCAGGGCCAAATGTGAATCAGATAGCTGTGGCGAAAATCCTTAAGGCCTGGGCTTATCACAATTTAACTGATGTATGGGGAGATATACCATATACTCAGGCTTTGAAAGGTCAGGAATATGCATTACCTGAATACGACACACAGGAATTCATTTACATGGATTTGTTGAATGAGCTGACTGAAGCATCTGATATGATTGATGTTAGTGCAGGTGATATTTCTGGAGATATCATCTATGGAGGTGACATGGCCAAATGGCAGAAACTTGCGAATAGTTTAAAGATGCGTGTAGGTCTCAGGCTTTCGGAAGTCGCACCAACAGTCGCCAGTACGGCGATTTCAGAGGCTTTTCTGGCAGGTGTTTTGAGCTCAAACGATGATAATGCATCATACAAGTTTCTGGAGTCTGCACCTAACAATAATCCATGGTTTTATCGATTCGAATTAAGTGTTCCTAATTACGGAGTCGCTAGCACACTTGTGGATATGATGAAGTCTGTGAATGATCCTCGACTGGATGCTTATGCTGACACAAGCTTTAATGCAGACATGGGTGGGGGATTTGTAGGCATGCCTGTAGGATTGGATATAGCATCAGGGAGTGGAATAAGCGATTTCGCAGTCTCATGGCCCGATGCGAATAACCTTTTGAGCTCTACCTCACCATTTATGATCATGACGTACTCTGAAGTATTATTTATACTTTCAGAAGCATCCGAGAGGGGTTGGATTACCGGTTCCGCTTCTACTTATTATGAAGAAGCCATTACAGCATCCATCGAGCAATGGGGAATTACAGATGCAACATCCATTTCTGATTACCTGTCGCAAGGGAGTGTCGCTTATGATGTAGCAAACCCATTGAAATCGATAGGCGAGCAAAAGTGGATCTCTTTTTTTATGCAAGGAGTGCAATCCTGGTCTGAATGGAGGCGGTTAGATTATCCAACACTCGAAATAGCTGAGGACGCTGTGATAAGCGATATACCCAGAAGGAAAGGATATCCACCAAGTGAAATCAACCTTAATAAAGCCAATTATGACATTGCTGTTGAGAGACAAGGTCCAGATAACCTTTTGACAAGGGTATGGTGGGATAAATAATAAATGCCAACAGATCAATGAAAGCAAAAATCAGAAAAACGAATAGAAGGAGTTTTTTATCTGCTTCAGGTAGAATTCTTAAAAATGGAGGTGTGGCATTGATGTCACCCTCCATCTTAAGTGAGCAAAAAGAAGAGTCGAAATATTATAAGCCCACCAAACCTCATGATGAGCTAATATATGCTTCTACGGTTCAGCAAGCACAAATGATCCGGGATAAGGAGGTATCAGCCGTCGAATTGGTAACAGCTATGTATGAACGGATTGATGAAGTTAATCCACAAATCAATGCAGTAGTGCTTACTTGTAAAGAGCGTGCATTAGCTGAAGCAAAAAAGGCTGATGCCATGTTGGCCAAAGGACAGACTATGGGTGCATTGCATGGTGTTCCCATGACCATTAAAGACTCACTGGAAACGCAGGGTGTGGTAAGTACCGGTGGCACAATGGGTAGAAAGAATTTTATACCTGGTCGAGACGCTACTGTTGTTGCAAGACTAAGAGCAGAAGGTGCCATCCTATTAGGAAAGACCAATACACCTGAATTTACACTATCCGGAACTACCGCGAATCTGGTATACGGCATGACCAGTAATCCTTATAAAGAAGGATATACCCCAGGAGGCAGTAGCGGAGGAGCGGGAGCCATTGTAGCTTCCGGGGGAGCTCCATTTGATATAGGATCGGATTTTGGGGGTAGCATCAGGGGACCAGCACATTTTAATGGAATTGCAGGGATTAAACCAACTACCGGGAGAGTGCCTCGCACTGGTCATATCGTCGATTATGGAGGTTTATTCGATGCATACCAGGTATTAGGTCCGCTAGCACGTTATGTAGAAGATCTTAAACTGATCATGCCCCTTATCCTGGGTCCTGACCAAATTGATGCGGCTATACACCCTGTGCCATGGGTTGATCCGGATAAAGTTGATATCAAAAAACTTAAATATGCATGGTTTATTGACCATGGGAGTACAAAATCCTGTTCAGTTGAGACCGTAAAGGCAGTAAATGATGCAGTGAGTGCCTTGAAATCATCAGGGATCGCCCTTACAAAAGATGTTCCTGTTGAAACTATCCGGGAAGCTGAAAAGGTAAGATTTGAGCTATTTGGAGCTGATGGCAGAGCGTGGGTAAAAAGGTTGGTCGAAAAATATGGAACTACCCAAACGCATCCTTTGCTGCGACTTTCTGCCAGCGTAGATCAAATTGAATCCAAGGAATTCACAAAACTTGTTGAAGATCTGGATCAAAGCAGGAGTAAGCTATTGCAATGGATAGAAGCCTATGACATTGTTATTTGTCCAGTTGATTTTGATGGAGCCTCTCCAAATCCGCAGGTCTTTGAGCCGGGCTCATATGATCCGAGATCTTATGGATATAAAGGAATCTTCAATCTGACAGGTTGGCCAGCTGCAGTAGTTCGTGCAGGTACCAGTAAAGAAGGGATGCCTATCGGGGTTCAGATTGTGGGCCAACCCTTTCAGGACCATAAGGTACTTGCCGTAGCCGAATTTCTGGAAAAGGAATTGGGAGGATGGAAGGAACCTCTGGTTTAAATAGTGCTATCGAGGATTTAAAATTGACATCACAATGAATCAAAAAGAATATAAGACCAAGGCAAATAGTCGGAGAAGCTTTCTCGGACATTTGACAGCTGGCATGACAGCAGCAACTTTTTTACCTGTTCTCGCACATGGTCATGGTAAAAGGATTCTGGCTAAGGAATTTATTTCTAATACAGACAAAAACGAATTCATTTACTCATCAGTTACTGACCTCGTGAAGCAGGTTGGGAATAAAAACCTGTCCTCCCTGGAGGTTGTGAAGGCATACATTGATAAGATCGAACAGGTAAATTATCAACTGAATGCTGTTGTTATGGAAAGTTTTGACCGGGCGTTGGAGGAGGCGAAAAAAGCAGATGTAATGCGCTCGAAAGGGAATTCAACGGGCAAACTACACGGCATTCCGATGACAATCAAGGACTCCTTTATGACAAAAGGAGTGGTAAGCACCGGCGGTACGATTGGAAAAATGAATTACATCCCCACCGAAGACGCAACAGTGGTGGCACGCCTACGTGAGCAGGGTGCCATCCTGTTGGGTAAGACGAATACACCAGAGTTTACCCTAATAGGAGGAGTGCTAGGCGTTAATTCTACTAATAATATCATTTACGGAATAAGTAAAAATCCATATGACCTAAATAGAACCACTTCAGGTAGTAGTGGTGGCGCCGGCGCGATTGTAGCTGCCGGTGGATCACCTTTTGATATAGGAACAGATTGGGGTGGAAGTGTAAGAGGACCTTCCGATACCAATGGTATTTCCGGATTGAAACCAACATCAGTCCGTTTTCCAAGAACTGGTCACATTGTAGGATATGGTGGTTTGTTTGACTCCTGGCAGCAACCCGGACCCATGGCCAGGTATGTGAAAGATCTGGATTATCTCACACCAATCATGGCCGGACCGGACTTCAAAGATGCAGCGGTCGTGCCAATGCCCTGGCCAGACTATAAGGAGGTGGATCTTAGCAAGCTTAAAGTTGCTTTTTTTCCGGAAAATGGGGTAGCAAAAACCAGTGAAGAAACCATTGGAACAGTCAAGAAGGCTGCTAAATGGATGGAAGAGGTCTCAATGGATGTGATTGAGGACTGTCCAAAAGAACTGCTGATTGAGCTGGGAACCATTAGACGAGAACTGATTATTGGGGACGGATGGCAATGGCTAAAGCGAGCAACAGAAAGAGTAGGTTCCAAAACTTATGGGGCGTCGCTAAGGAAGAGATTGGAAGTTGCTGGAAAACCAATCACGACGGCAGAATACACAAAGCTTCTGGAACTACAAGACGCTAATCGTAGCAAAATGCTGCAATGGTTTTCCAAATACGACGTCATTATTTGTCCGGCGTCTTCTTCTCCTGCAGGTGAAATCAATGCCGGATACAATGAAGAGTCAAGATATATGGATAATCCGGGGGAGAGTTATACAAAGCCTTTCAACACTTGCGGATGGCCGGGAGCAGTTGTAAGGTGTGGAACCAGTAAAGGTGGGTTGCCGATAGGCGTTCAGATAGTCGCTCAGCCATGGAGAGAAGATGTGGCTTTAGCCGTTGCACAATATCTGGAATCTAAATCCGGAGGATGGAAAGCGCCCTTGATCTAATAAATAACTCATTCAATTAAGTCAAATCATGAAAAATAAAACTAGAAATAACAGAAGGAATTTTATTTCAAATCTGGGACGAGCATCTTTAGGTTCGCTGATTCCTGCTTATGTGGACGGATTGCCAGATGGCGTCGTTCTGCCCAAACCACAGTATACCTCAACCGATGTCACAGAAGACATTCTATTTATGTCGGCAACTAAGGTGGCCCAGATGATTAGGCAGCAAGAGATTAGTAGTGTTGAAGTTGTAACCATGTGTCTGGATCGTATTGATGAGGTAAACCCAAAAATCAATGCAGTTGTACAAGTTGCAAGAGAGAGGGCACTTATGGAGGCAAAGGCAGCGGATAGAGCCATTGCTGAAGGAAAGGAGCTAGGGCCATTGCATGGAGTGCCTATGACGATAAAAGATTCTTTCGATACGGCAGGGATCATCTCAACTGCTGGCACGTTAGGTAGGAAAAATTATATGCCAGGGAAAGATGCTACCGTAGTTGCCAGATTAAGAAAGGCAGGGGCTATTCTTCTTGGCAAAACGAATACGCCTGAATTCACTATGTCTTATTTGACCACAAACCTGATATACGGTCAAACTTTGAATCCTTATGACCTGGACAGGCATCCATCCGGAAGCAGCGGAGGAGCTGCAGCGATCATCGCTTCAGGGGGTTCATTTTTTGATATTGGAACTGATTCAGGTGGAAGCGTACGTGCCCCTTCACATGTTTGTGGTCTTGCAGGAATCAAACCAACAAGTGGGAGAGTCCCTCAAACCGGTCATCTTCCGGACTATGGAGATCGTTTTGGCAGCTATCAGCAGCCAGGACCTATGGCCAGGAGAGTGGAGGATTTGTATTTGCTGTTGAAAGTTATTGCAGGTCCGGATCAACTGGATGCGAGTGTCAGTCCGGTACCATTGAAGGATCCGGCGGAGGTGAACTTAGCTGATTTGAGGATTGCCTACTATACGACCAATGACATGGCCGATCCCATACCAGAAATAAAAAAGATGGTTATTGATTCTGCTAATAAACTTTCTTCTGAAGTGTCTAGTGTAACTGAAGCAAGACCTCCGGTACTTAATGAATTGACAAAAAAGAGACAGGAATTAAACAGTGCAGATGGAAAGGCGCATTTGAAACGTTTGGTCCTCCAAAATGGAACAAAAGTTACTTCCCCAAATCTGAATATTTCAGGAGAAGTTCTTTCCGCGATGGAATATGGCAAGCTCGTTGAAGAATTGGATTCGCTCAAAAGTCAGATGTTACAGTTTATGGGAGACTATGATATTCTGCTGTGCCCCGTCACTTCCACTGCTGCAATGAAATTAGATGCCGAAAGACCTGATGGACATTGGTATACATCTGTGTATAACGCTACCGGTTGGCCAGCTGCGGTGGTTAGGGCAGGAACATCTGACGATGGGTTACCACTCGGAATCCAAATCGTCGGTAAACCATGGACAGAAGATAAAGTACTAGCGGTTGCAGCTTTCATAGAGAAAATGTCAGGAGGATACGCAAAACCAAAAGCGGTATGATCCGGCACTCACCTATCGTGTTTTTCAATTCTTGAAATGATTCAAAATATTATAAAATGAAATTAAATAATAGCAAACATATTCCATCCGCACCTTCAAGGAGAAAATTTTTAAATAGGGTTGGTGCCGCAGGAGCGCTTATGGCCATCTCCACTCATCAGCTGTCAGGAAAAAGTTTTGAAAGAAAATCTGAATTCCTGATTTCTAAAGATAAAACAGATGACCTGATTTTCATGTCAACCACTAAGCTGGCTGAGATGATCAGGACCAAAAAGATTTCCTCCGAAGAGCTTGTAATGGCTTATATAGATAGGATAGAGGATGTTAATTATCATCTGAATGCTGTGGTCATGCAATGCTTTGACCGTGCATTGATGGAAGCTAAAGAAGCAGACAAAGCATTGAAGAAGAAAAATATCAAAGGTCCCTTACATGGGGTACCCATGACTTTAAAAGATTCATGGGAAGCTGAAGGTGTAATAAGCACCGGTGGTACCCTTGGTCGCATTGATTATGTGGGAAAGAAAGACGCTACTGTTTTGGCAAGAATGCGTGCAAATGGCGCGATTTTGCTGGGAAAAACCAACACCCCGGAGTTCACATTGGCCGGAGGTGGAATGCGAGGTGTTCGCACTACTGGTAACATCATTTATGGATTAAGTAAGAATCCCTACAACCTTAAGCATGGCACTTCAGGAAGTAGTGGTGGGGCAGGATCCATTATAGCTGCAGGAGGTGCCGCTTTTGATATTGGCACGGATTGGGGAGGTAGTGTCAGATTACCTTCAAGCACGAATGGTATTGCGGGTATTAAACCTACATCGGTTCGTTGCCCCAGAACAGGTCATATTGTTGATTATGGCGGCGTGTTTGATTCCTGGCAACAGCCTGGTCCAATGGCTAGAAGGGTGGAAGACCTGATGCTTTTGACCCCATTGATGAGTGGACCTGATGATATTGATGCAGCCGTTGTGCCTATGCCATGGCCGGATCCTTCGCTTATCAATGTAAAAGATCTAAAAGTAGCTTTTTATGCTTCAAATCTCATTGCTGAAACAGCTGAAGACACACAAAATACAGTGCGTCAGGCAGCCAAATGGATGGAAGAAGCTGGAGCACAGGTTACAGAGGATATGCCATTAGAACTTTTTACTGAGCTTGGTGAGATTCGTCGTGAATTAGTATCGGGAGATGGATGGGCGTTTTTGAAAAGAGCCGGAGATCTCCATGGCAGTAATACACTTAGCGAGTCTATTCAAAGCCGATTGGATAATGCAAAGCCAGTGTCAGCAGATAGATACTCTGAATTGCTATCCCTACAGGATAAGAACAGGAGAAAAATGCTCCAATGGTTTCAGCAATACGATGTGATTCTTTGTCCGACGACTGCCACCCCAGCAGAGGAGATTGATCAGGGATTGGGTAAGGAATGGACTTCCCGTAAACCAGGCGCAAGTTATTGCGGACCCTATAATACAACCGGATGGCCTTCTACAGTAGTGAGATGCGGAACCAGTGCGGATAATCTACCAATTGGAATACAATGTGTCGCTCATCCTTGGCGGGAAGATGTGTCATTGTCAGTTGCACAGTATCTGGAAGAACGGTCAGGCGGATGGCAAATGCCACCTATCTAAAAGCTGGCTGAATGATACGACAGTTTCCAATTCATAAAGAGATCACAATGATTGAAAAAATAAAAAAAAGTAATCGATCGGGAAGACGCCATTTCATCAACAAGGTGTTGGCGGGAGGAATCGTTTCAATGGCTATGCCTGGAACAACGATGGGCGCTCATATCCAGAGCAAAAAACCAAAAAATATAATTGACCCTGACAAAGTATTACGGTCCTTTCCTGAGAACATGGTCTGGGGTTACTTCGGCGCTGATGTTCCACCTAAAATAAAAGTGAAGGAAAAAGAGATTGTAGAAATACACTCTGTCAGTACATCGGGTATTCCAAGAGAGAATCCTAAATCATTTTATTCAGACAATAACCTGCCTTTTGATGATCACGCGAAAGAAATTGTAGAGATTATCGAAAAAGTACCGCCGGAACCTTCCGGAATCAGAGGGCATATGCTTACAGGCCCTGTATATGTGGAGGGGGCTATGCCAGGCGACACACTGGAAATCAGGATTCATGATATCCGGTTAAGGAGCGATTATGGAGTTAATCATGTTCGACCCGGGCGGGATGACCTTCCTGTGGAAATCCAGGAGCGAAAAAGCTTTGTGTATAAATACAATAAGGATCGAACAAAAGCAGAACTGGTTCCGGGTGTTGAAATTGAGTTAAAACCTTTTATGGGGGTAATGGCGCTTTCTCCACCTCCTGAAATGGGCAGAGTAAGCTCAATCCCACCTGGCTTTTTTGGAGGAAACTTTGATCTCAAGCACCTGACTAAAGGAACCACCTTGTTTTTACCTGTTTCAGTTGAAGGTGGGCTCTTCACTACTGGAGATGCTCATGGTGCTCAGGGAAATGGTGAAGTAAGTGGTACAGCCATAGAGACCTCCATGATCCTGGTAGCTGAATTTATCATTCACAAAAAAGAGATTAAGATGCCGACTGCTGAAACGCCTGATCACTTTATCGTCTTTGGCTTAGATCCGGATCTTGACGAGGCTATGAAGCAAGCTTTGAGTGAGTCAGTAAAGTTTATACATGAACAGTTGGGGTATTCCTATGAGGAGTCATTGTCTATAGCAAGCACAGCTGTTGATTTTGAAATCACACAGGTAGTTGATCGCACAGAAGGAGTTCATGGAATGATACCCAAATCAATTTTCACCAAGAAAAAATTTCAATACTGGTATGCTTAAAATCTACAACATGAAATATGCTTACTCTAAGATCAGTTTCTTAATATTAATAATTGCGGCATTTTTTGTACTGTCTGCGGAAGCTCAGGATAAACCAAAAATTGCCATCTTTTCTGGTCCTACTGCTACCATTCAAAATAGTTATCCATTAATCACAAGTAATAAAGCCAGGGAGAAGAATGGTCTTCCACTTTTGAAAAATGATGCGGGAGAAGCTTTAACTGATCGTCTCTATTATCAAAGGCTTGCAGCTCCTGTAAAGGTTTATATAGAAATGTATTCGGCACATCCGTTGGAAAGTGATGTCAATGAGCTCTATGGAAACCCTGATGGTTATATCAATAGTGATGGCTCCTTCAGTAAACGCAAAAAATCTGATTCAGCAAAACCCGTACTGATTGCAGAATTAAAACCAGAGGATGGACTTTATCCATTGCCCTATATGTCAATTCAGTCAGATGGTAAGCCCTGGGATGCAACATATGCATATCCCGGAGCACCTTTTGAAAAGTCGAGGCAGACATTTTATCCAAATGCGTCAAGGATTTTTGAAGAAATAGAACGTAATGGGGGTAATTTATACGCCCAGGCAACCTATGACTTTTATCGGCCAGCTCCTGCTGGTGGGTATACAAAGGGATTACCAGAGAGGTTACGTACAGATGAAGGTTCCGGTGATATCCCCCCTGAAACAATAGGCGAAGACTTCTTTACTTATGGACCTTATGGATCATCGCAAAACCGAATGCAATTGGCTAAAGCCACCAATATGGTGCAAAAGGTAATGTCATCGGGGGATTATATAGGCTCAATTTGGTTAGAAGGTAGTCCTAGCATCGAAAACACCTCTTATTGGATGGGGCTTCTTATTGACACCGAAGCTGCTATGGTGTTTAATGCAGCACAACGTATGCGGGGACTGGTAAGTGCTGATGGTGACCAAAACATCATCGATGGAGTCAATTTCATTAACTCAGAAGTATGGGCAGATGAAGCAGGTAGAAATAAGACAGGGTCCGTGATGATTCAGGATCAGGTAATTTATTCTACCAGGGAAGTGCAAAAAGGTGATGCAAGACCAGGGGGTTATGTTGTAACAGGCGGTTATGGTGGCGTAATTGGCTCAATGGGATATGGACCAAAGCTAACTTTTCTACCGCTTAGAAAACATACCTACTTGTCGGAGGTAAACATCACAAAAATCCCTTCTTCAGTACCTGGAATAAAAATGAGTGAAGATGGTTCAATTACGACCACTCAGGTTCCTGTTAAGGACAGTGAGGGATATCTTTTATCCGAGGCTATGCCGATGGTCACCATCTATAAAAGTGCAAGGTGGAAGACGGAAAACGATGGTAGTGAAGATGCTGCTTCTGAAGTAGATATTCTTTCCAGAATCAAAGATGACCTTACTAAATATCCACTGGCTGGTTTTGTAGGGGAAGGTATGGCCCCATATGGTTCCATGATATCACCTATGGATGCAGCCCTTGAATATGCAGCTCTGCATGGGTATCCAGTCCTGAAAGCAGCCCGGGGTAATGCTGATGGGTTTATGAATACCAATCCCAATAACCTTTTTATTGAGGGGTATAATATCACAGCCACAAAAGGAAGAATGTTGTTGATGGCGTGCATCCTGCGGTTCGGTACAATGCCGCCTGCAGCGGATCCCGATCATCCTACGGAGGCAGAATTGGCTGCCATTAAGGATAAGATAAAATTATATCAGGAAGTTTTCCACACACACTAAAATAGCTATGCAATTAAAATTCAGTATAAAATTTATGACCATCCTGTTGATGTTTCTATTGGGATGCGGTCAGGAAGTTCCCACCAGGTTTAGCCTTTCCGAGGCCACCATCTCCTCAATTCGTGAGGCGATGAGCAGTGGAGAAATAAATGCCCAATACCTGGTAGATGGGTATCTAAAACGAATAGAGGCCTATGACAAGCAAGGTCCTTCAATCAATTCAATTATTCTTGTCAACCCAAAAGCCATGGAAAGGGCTATTTACCTGGACAGTCTATATGCTGAAGGTATTATCCTGGGCGCATTGCATGGAATTCCGGTTATAGTCAAGGATAATTATGATGTGAAGGGGCTCCCAACAAGTAATGGTACATTGGCTTTAAAGGAATCTTATCCTCCTGATGATGCGTTTCAGATAAAGAAATTGAAAGAAGCAGGTGCAATCATTTTAGCTAAGTCTAATCTTGCTGAGTTTGCATCCAGTGGATCTTTTTCTGTGAGTTCGGTATTGCCTGGATATTCCAGAAATCCCTATGATACACGCCGAACCACTGCAGGATCCAGTGGAGGCACAGGAGCTTCTATTGCAGCCAGTTTGGCGGTAGTAGGTTTAGGTACGGATACTGGGAGTTCAATTAGAGGACCTTCCTCACATCAGGCACTAGTAGGTATCAGATCAACCATGGGTTTGACCAGTCGTGACGGAATTGTTCCTTTAGCATTAACCAATGATGTTGGAGGGCCAATGGCGAGAACGGTAGAAGATGCGGCAATAGTGTTTGATGTTATTGCCGGATATGACAGTGCAGACGAAGTAACTTCCAAAAGTATTGGGGTAAAAGAAGAGTCATACCAGTCATTTCTTGGTAGGGACGTATCTGACAAAAGAGTTGGGATTGTAAGACAACTTTTCCTTCCTGAAGAATCAGACTCCAGCGTTTATCAGCTTATGATTAAAGCTATTGAAGACATGTCGGATGCAGGAGTCACCATGATTGATTCTGTCATGATTACTGATCTGGATTCATTGAATAAATCACGGTCCAGAATTAGACAACTTAAGAGGGATTACAATGCCTATTTGGCCAGTTTAGGCGATAGTTCTAAATATAAAACTTTGCAGGATATCATCGACTCAGAAGCTTATCATCCATATTTGGAAAAACGACTTCTTGATGCACAAGCTGATGTTGATCTGCCTGAGGAGCATCCAGATTGGAAGAAGAATCAGGCACTTAGACAAGCTTTAAGAGATCAAATCCTAAGTGTTATGGATAGCTTAAACCTTGATGCGTTGATTTATCCGTCGTTTACTTATCCACCGCGATTGATTGGGGACCTAAATGGGCCCAGGGGAGATACCAGTGGTAAATTATCGCCTCCTACGGGGTTTCCGGCCATAGCAGTACCCATGGGCTATTCATATGATAAGTATCCAGCTGGTTTCCAATTGCTTGGCAGACCATTTAGCGAGGGCGTATTATTACAGCTGGCATCGGCTTATGAACAAAAAACACAGCATAGAAGAGCACCGGAAGGATTTCCGGATTTATAGATAATGAATCGCCGTGTATTTAACATTGTAAGTTTATTCATTTATGGGCTTATGTTCATGCCGGGCTATTCACCGGCTGAACCTTTTAATGATGAGATCAGGTCCCTTCATATTCGAAAAACACAGGGAATTATTGTATTGGATGGAGAGCTTGATGAAGAAGATTGGGATTTTGCTGAGCCTACCGATCATTTTCATCAAACCTTTCCGTTTGATACAGTCAAAGCCATTTCGAATACAATCGTAAAACTGACTTACGATAAGAATTTTCTGTATGTAGGGATTATTGGATATGATCAAGAACCAGGTCCATATACCATTGAATCTTTTAAACGGGATTTTTTTGGGTCTCAAAACGATGTGGTTAATATCGTCATTGATCCTTATGGAGACCAGACCAATGCTTTTCTCTTTGGCTTAAGTCCATTTGGTGTGATGCGCGAAGCTTTTTTGAATGCGCAAGCTGAAAGCAGTGAGGATGCTTTTTCCTGGGACAATAAATGGTTTGCGAAATCAAAAATAAAAGATGGTCATTGGACGGGGGAGATGGCCATTCCTTTCAAAACCCTCAGATATAAAGCTGGATCAGATAAGTGGAAAATCAATTTCTATCGGCTGGATACTAAACAAAATGAAAGGAGTAGCTGGATAAGGATTCCAAGGGGATACCAGACTACATCGTTGGCTTTTACGGGTGATTTGATCTGGGATGAGCCCCTTAAGAAACAAAAAGGTCCAAATATTTCTATTATACCCTATTTATCAGGAGGTGTGACTAAAGACTATCAGGCAGATCAGTCCGCTAAATCTACTTCAGGTATTGGTGGTGATGTAAAGGTGGGTTTAACCCCTTCGCTAAATCTTGATCTCACTATCAATCCCGATTTCTCTCAGGTAGAGGTTGATCAGCAGGTCACCAATTTGAGTCGTTTTGAAATATTCTTTCCTGAAAAAAGACAATTCTTTTTAGAGAACGCGGATCTCTTTGAAAACTTTGGAAACGAAGATGCTCTCCCTTTCTTCTCAAGAAGGATTGGAATTGCCTATGATTCGGCACTGGCACAAAATGTCCCTAAGAGAGTACTTTTTGGTGCCAGAGTGACTGGTAAATTGGATGATAATTGGCGAATAGGACTACTTTCAGCACAGGTGGAGGGTCAGCCTGACTTTAATCTTGCTAGTCAAAACTATTCAGTAGCGGTGATCCAGAGGAATGTTTTCAAGACTTCCAATATTTCAGCCATTTTCACCAATAAACAGGGACTAGCCTCAGGTGAGAATGATGAGGTGTTTAACCGTGTCGCTGGTATAGATTACAATCTTAACTCACAGGATGGTGTATGGAAGGGAAAGGCTTTTTACCATCAATCCATGGATAACTCTAAGCTGGAAGATGCACAATCCTATGGAGGTAATCTCGAATATCGGGTTCCCGCAGCTCGCGTGTTTATGGATTATCTTTCGGTGGGTGAAAATTATCAGGCAGCCACTGGATTCGTTCCCAGGAGAGGTTTTAACCGCCTGGAACCTGGAATTGAATATAATATTTACCCCAAATCCAACTTGATTAATCGACATATTTTAAAGTTGAGTAGCAGGTATATCTGGAATCTGCAAAACGATATAACCGATCGAAAATTAGAAACTGGTTATGAGTTATACTTCTCAAATAATACCCGAATACTCTTTGATGTCAACACCGGGTGGATAAGACTCTTAAGATCTTTTGATCCAACAAATTCAGGGGGAGTTCCCCTTGAAGAAGGAACTGCCTATGATTATCAATTGTATAGCCTGGAAGTTAAAACGAATAAGCTAAGATCATTTTTTGCTGAGATAATCGCTAAGGGAGGTAAGTTCTATAATGGTAGGAGGATCGGGACAGAGGGGAATATAAATTATCGCATATCTCCTTTTGGAATATTCACCATGAACTATGCCTACAATATGGTAAGACTTCCTGAGCCTTATAGTAGTGCTAATATCTTGTTATTGGGGCCAGGCTTTGGACTGACTTTCTCAAGAAGTGTGTTTCTGAATACATTCATCCAGTACAATAACCAACTTGATAATTTCAATATCAATGCACGTATGCAATGGCGTTTTAAACCAGCTTCTGATTTTTTCTTGGTTTATACGGATAATTATTTCCCTGAGGATTTCAGTATTAAGAACAGATCTCTGGTTGCGAAATTAACCTATTGGTTTAGTATTTAAACTGATTAATAGGTAGGAAGTTAAATGTTTGACTGGGAAACTAAAGTCGATTCAGGTACTTTTTCTTTCAGTTCCTTATAGTATACCAAAACCTTGTATTGACCAGCCCATTCCTTTAGGTTGACCTTTTCATTATCAATGAAACGATTGATGAGAGTGATGTGCCTTTCCTCAAACAAAGGAATGATTTGTTCTTGAAAATCATTGATCAGATGGCTGGATTGACCATCCTGACTGTAATAATAGTCATAATCAATAGCGAGCTTGGGTGCTGAATACAGATTTTTTGCAAGAATCGACCCTTTGTCAGATCGTTCCAGGGGTTCAATAAGTATTTTCTTCTGTTTTCTCATAATCAGGATTTCTTCCATTAAAACCAACTCAAAAAACTCAGGAGTTTTGAAATTAGAATATCTATAAGTAGAAGATTCTTTGAACGGTCGATAAATCCTGTTGAGCGACTTTTCCTGATCATAATATTGAAAGAGCTTTACCTGAGTCGCGTTATAGGCTAGCTCCCTGCCATTTTGGGTGACCGACACCATTTCGTATTCCTGGTGATAAACAACCTTCCCAAAGATCACTTCCTCGTTATTCAAAATCACCACCCCTTTGCCCGATTGAGATTGAGCAAAGACCATGAGTGAAAAGGCCATAGAGCACCCAAAAAACAGTATGTAGTGAAATGTCTTTCTCATTGTACTATTGCAAAAATAGCAAAATGAAGTGTCATAAATGGGGTAAGATTATTATTATCTCATAAAATGGCGGTTATTTATGATTAGAATAAAAAGTACCTTTAATTATTGATAGTCTAACGGTATCCCGTGAGGTTTTTAATGGAATTTCAATTTTTTTTCTCAAAAACTAAATAATGTTTCATGAAATTATTGGGCAGAAATGTTGAATTCAACAAAAAGACCTCATCCCAACCGGGACAAGGTCTCTTGTTTTTTATCATTTCTATTATCTGTTAGAGGCGTATTATATCTGATCCCAGATCATGGTCATTACCACCTGGTGGATTCACGAAGCCATTGATCGCTATGGTGTAATAGGCTTCATCATGTAACTCCACAACAGGTACTGTCAGGAGAACTTCGTCGGTACCAGCCGCTCTTATTTCAAATGTTTCGCGTCCCGAACTCACAGGTAGAAAATCAGACACTTCTTTAAATGATTTGTCACTGAGTATTTTGCCACCATCCACATAGACATCAAATGAAGTCGCATCAGGGGACAGATGAACAAATCTCACCATGGTTTCTCCGTCAGCTACACTTGGGAAGCTGTCCCTGGCCTGAATGATTTCAATACTTCGCAACGAATCGGCTATAAACAATGAGTAGGTTTCTCCTTTTTCAAAGCTCAGGACGGTATCCAATACCGTAGCTACTTCATTGTTGGCATCAGTGAAAGTCAAATTTCTGTCTCCCGAAAAGAAATTTAAATAGTTGCTGTAGTCTTCAAATTCAAATGGCAAGGCATTTATTTGACCAGTAGTACCTACGATGATATCTAGTCCGTCTGTATCAGGAGACCCATGATATATACTCACATAGGATACATCCGTCACTACAGGAACTGGATCTTCATCATTGTCAAAACAGCTCGTTAAAAATAGAAGTACCACTACGCTTCCAATCGGAAGCAGGTATGAGGTTTTCCATTTTTTCATATTTCTTAAAAATCTCATCATTATTCTGTTTTTTGTTAACATATAACTATGCATATACTTATGTGCTTAATAATGAGCACGTTATACATCCAGGTGAGTTTCATTATTTCCAGATTTAACATTTTTTTAGAGCATAAAATGGTTTAAAGCCGGATTCAGTATATCAGTTATGTATTAAGAACAAGTTCCTTAAAAAAAATAATGATAGGATTCTTAATTATTTGATTTAAAAGGATCGTATTTTAGATGGATGATCCAAAAAATCCTCGGATATTTGGAATCTTCTAAGAAATGCCCCTAATAAGGTGAAGCCCAAGGAAACCCATAAGTTTGATACTTTAGGTATTAAGGAATTAATGCCATTAAACGCCTTTTCCAATCAGGAGGAAAAGGATGAAGTAGTCATTTGGTCCAACTTTCAGGACGGAAGTGAGGAAGCGCTCATCTACATTTATCGACAATATGCGGCTGTTGTTTATAACTATGGCTGCCAATTCACCAATGATAAGGAGTATGTATGGGATTGTGTGCAGGATCTGTTTTGTGAGATGATCAAGAACAGGAGCCGACTGGGCAAAGTCATTTCAATCAAAGGGTATTTATTCAAAGCTACCAAGCGGAAAATATTTAAAGGTCTTAAGAAGATCAATAAAACCATGATTGTCGACAATACAGATGACCTTTTTGAAATCAGTATTCCATCGGGTATCACCAGCATCGGACAATCCGGAAACAACGATCAAAACAAAATAATCGAAGGCTATATCAATGAGTTGCCGGCTCACCAGCGAGAGATCCTCTTGTTATACTTTTATGAAGGACTTAGCTACCAGGAAATCGCGGACATTTTTGAGGTGAAGGTGAAGTCTATTCGCACCATGACTTATCGGGCCCTTGAAAAACTTTCGGTTCAGTTGAAAGCAAATAAGGACCTTATTCTGACTTTATTGCTAACTGTTTTATTGAAATAATTACAGAAGAAAAGCCTTATAATTATGTTATCCGCTAATAAAATAGTGTTGAATATAAAAATATTACAAATATTTTAAAAAGGAGTGGTCTTCTGGTAGTTGCCGACCTCTATCAGGTAAAAGGCAATCCATGCAAAAAAGAGATTTTACCGAATTTCTGGAGAATGAAAAATTTATCCGGTGGGTAGTCAACCCAAACCCAGAGTCAGACCATTTCTGGAAAAACTGGATTGCATCACATCCCGAACGTAAGGAAGACATCAGGATCGCAAGAAATTTCCTCCACTCGGTAGAATACAAGAATCAACACAAACTTGATGATCTCAAATACAAGAGTGGACTCTATAAGCTTATTGAGCTTCACGACTCACAATCAGAAAAGTCAAATTTAAGCAGTAGCAGGTTTTGGAAGATGGTAGGTGTAGCCGCCACAGTTGCTTTGGCTATTCTGATCGGATCATTATACTATCAGCCTGCTGAGCCGGTAGTAGAAGTTGTGACGCCCAAAGAGGTGACTAAGCAAACCACCTTTGGTCAGAAACAAATTATCAGGCTCCCGGATGGATCGACTGTTCATTTGAACGCAGGGTCAAAACTTACTTATGCAGAACCCTTTCAGGACAATAAGAGAAAAGTTTCCCTAACCGGAGAGGCGTTTTTTGAAGTGGCCCGGGACGAACAACGACCTTTTGTGATTCATTCCGGTGTGGTTTCAACGAAAGTCCTGGGTACCAGCTTCAACGTAAGAGCGTACCCCGATGAGCAGCAGATCGTTGTTTCTGTTGAAACCGGGAAGGTAGGCGTAAATCTGGAGGAAATGGATCAAAACGTGGAAATCAATCCTACAGAGCAAGCCACGTACATGGAGGGACAAAATGCATTAAGCGTTTCTACATTTGACCGGCAGGAAGTATTAGGCTGGAAAGATGGAATTATTCAATTCAAAGACATGCCACTGAGCAGGGTGATCACGAAGTTGGAGCGCGTCTATGGTGTGGAGTTTCACATCAATAACCCGGACCTGAAATTAGAAGAAAAGTATAGTGGAGTCTATAAAAATGCTCCACTCGATCGGATCCTTCAGGGTGTAAGCTTTGCTGTAGGGTTCGACTATGATTTAGATGATAAGATTGTAACAATTAAATCAAAAATGAATGAATGATATTTTGAGGTATTGAAACAAAAAGATGCCAGGGAAGCCCTGACATCTTATGGCCTTATCGTTAGCCTAATCTCTGTTTGCGACACAAGAAGGATAACCATAAGGATCAGCAAAAATGATTTTTCACTAACACAGTAAAATTAATGAATAAATATCTACTTAAAGAACTAAGAAGAGTGTCGAAGCTAGTCTTCTATATGATGATTCTACAGGCTGTTTCAGCTTCATTGCTATTGGCTTCCGGAGTCCATGCTCAAAACGAAAGCATCTATGAAATCAACCTTGACCTGAGCGTTCAGCGTCAATCTGTGGTTGATATTCTGGGTGAGATTGAACAAAAAACTGACTTCAATTTCACCTATACTGCTACCACCCTCAAAGGGAATAAGGTAGTTACCATCCATACAAAAGATAAATCCCTTGGTCGTGTGTTGGAAGAGATTTCCAAACAAGCTGACCTGAAATTCAAGCGGATCAATGACAACATTCACATCTACCCAAAAGAAAAGAATGAAGAAGCTGTAGAGGAGGAGCTCCCTGTGCTTCAACAAAGTATTACCGGGAGAGTAACAGACGATACTGGAGAAGGTCTTCCCGGAGTAAATGTTATTGTAAAGGGCACTACTCAGGGTGCCGTCACAGATATTGATGGAAAATATACTCTTAATGCGCCTTCATCAGGAACACTGATTTTTAGTTCAGTGGGTTACCTGGCTCAGGAGGTTGAAATCTCATCAAGATCAGTAATTGACATCCGCCTGGAGACTGATGTCACAGCCCTGGATGAGATCGTTGTGATTGGATACGGGCAAGTTGAAAAACGCGATGTCACTGGAGCGATTGGATCGGTAGATTCAGATTTGATTGTGCAGCAGAATCCCGTTCAGCCAGCAAGAGCCCTACAAGGACAAATTGCCGGAGTCAATGTGCGAAAGAACAATTCCCAACCTGGCGCTGATTACGCTATTGATATCAGAGGTGTAAGCTCAATCAATTTCAGCAGTGAGCCACTTGTAGTGATTGATGGAGTAATGGGTGGAAGAATGAATACCCTCAATCCTAGTGATATTCAATCTATTGATGTGTTGAAAGATGCATCGGCTACTGCCATTTATGGGGCTCGTGGAGCCAATGGAGTAATCATTATCACTACTAAGAAGGGTGCTCCTGGAAAGACCAAAGTGACCTACGATGCCTATGTAGGGGTAAAGAATCCGCAATTACCAGATATGATGAATGCTCAGGAATTTTACCGGGCATACAATGATGTGGTATTGGCGGAGAATCCGAATGCCAATGTAATCTGGACCGCACAGCAACAAGCTAACGTGGATGCAGGAAGATCAACCAACTGGGTAGATGAAATTACCAACCCGGGGCTTCAAACCAGTCATGTGGTTGCAGTTTCCGGTGGAGGTGAAAACACTACACATTATTTCTCAGCTGGTTACCTCAACGAGAGTGGAATCGTCATCAATACAGGATTTGATCGATATAACATTAAAGGTAGTATTGATACAAAAGTCAATGAGTTCCTGAAAGCAGGATTCACAACCTACTACACTGTTAGTATTCGAAATCTGGGATCCCGAGAAACCTTAAGAGGTGGATTACGGGCACGTCCTACTGGATCAATTTATTACGATGATCTGATCAATCCAACAGAAACAAATGAGATCAACGTAGATGGCTATGCCATGTGGATGGGTATTGCAGATACTCAGGTACCTAATCCATTGATTGAAACAAACACCAACAGGGTGAACGTTGAAAATCGTAGCTCTAATTTCCTGGGTAATGCTTATGTGGAACTCACTCCATTGGAGGGATTATCTTTCAAAACTTCATTGTCTACTTCAGTATATAACGACAGGGAAGGAGATTTCAGAGGTTTATACTCCAAGGATCGTATTTTCAGACAACCAAGAGCCTGGTTGACTAACAATTTCAATACATCATATACCCTTGATAACATATTGAATTACAAAGTTAAGGCAGGTTTGCACCAGTTGAATATCACGGCTGCTCAAAGTGCCCTGAAAGAAAGATACGAGCAAGCTGGTTCGAGTGTACAGGATCTTCCCTATAACTCGGGTTGGTACGCATTTCAAACCGCAGCTACTATCACAGGGCTAAACAGTAGCCTGATTGAAAGGTCGATTCTTTCCTACATGGGTCGGATTAACTACAACATTAATGATAAGTATCTACTTACTGTGACTGGTAGGTATGATGGATCTTCGGTATTGGCTACAGGAAACAAATGGGCCTTCTTCCCTTCCGTGGCACTTGCCTGGAGGGCTGGTGACGAAGCCTTCATCCAAGGCTTAAACCTGTTTTCTGATTTGAAAGTCAGATTTAGCTACGGTCAGGTGGGTAATGATGTGGTCTCTCCATACAGTACCCAGGCTTTTCTTGGTCGAACAGCGTATGATTTTGATGGACAGTCTGCTTTCGGATATACACCAGACAACATTGGTAATTCCGACCTAAGGTGGGAAAAGAGTTCTGAGATCAACTTAGGGTTTGATATGGGATTTTTCAGTAACCGCGTGACGGCGACCATCGAACTTTATAACAAAACAACAGATGATCTGATCCAGAACGTTCAGCTTCCTACATCAACAGGGTTTAGTTCGGTTACTTCCAATGTTGGGAAAATTCAAAACAAAGGAATTGAAGTTTCCCTCACCACAGTCAATATTCAAACCACTGATTTGCGATGGTCTTCAAGCATTAATTTCTCCACAAATCACAATGAGATCTTAGAGCTATATGGTGGTACTGTTACCAGGGATATCGCTAACGGGCTGTTTGTTGGTGAATCACTTGGATCTCACTACTATTATGAGTTTGCCGGAATATGGCAATTGAATGAAGAGGAGGATGCAACCACATATGGTCAGGTTCCTGGCTCTGTGAAAGTTGTAGATCAAAATAATGACGGTATCATCACCAGTAGTGCAGACGAAACTTTGGATGACAGGATCGTATTGGGTAATGAGTTGCCCAAGTGGTTGGCTGGTATCAACAACCAGGTGAACTACAAGAATTTTGATTTCTCCGTGTTTGTTTACACACGTCAGGGAGTAATGTACCGAAATAGTATGTTGAGTGGTACCATGGGTGACCTGACCAGTAACCGTTATAACAGGCTAGACCTCAACTATTGGACTGAAGAGAACCCAACAAATGACTATTATGGAGTATGGCAGCCAAACCCTTACCGTCAGGCCATTCAGTACAAGGAAACTAACTTTTGGAGAGTTTCTAACATAACACTGGGATATAGCTTGCCGGCAACTGTAATGGAAAAATTAAATCTAAGTCGTGCCAGATTTTATGTTCAGGCAGACAATCCATTCCTTTTTGTGAAAGACCGAATAATGTGGCTTGATCCGGAATATAACTCAGGATCATACAATGATGACCTTCCGGCTACAACCTTTATCATGGGCGTCAACCTTTCTTTTTAATCCACTATTAAAACAAAATAGAAATGAGAAAATATATCATATATAATTTCCTTCTGGCTCTTCTGCTCTTATTTGTTAGTGTGGGATGCGAAGATTTTCTGGAAGAAACTTCCGTGACAGATATTACAGCAGACTCATACATTATCAATGAGGAGGGATATGAAGACCTTGTGAAAGCTTGCTATCCGAAACTGCGGGATATCATTATGAATTACTCCCTCGTCCTAAAAGGGACAGACGTGATTGGGAGCAACTGGACTGCTACGTCACCGGCTAATGGTCCTGCCCTGGATCAGTACAATGTAAGTCTGAACTCTGAGGTAGGAGATCTACAGTCATTTTGGGATGATCTATACAAATCAATTAGTCGAACAAATTCTGCGATCGAGCGTGCCGAAGGAATTCAGTACAGTAATCCTGCTTTGAAAGCTGCCAGAGTAGGAGAAGCTAAGTTCCTGAGAGCATTGAGTTATTTCTACCTGGTGCAAACCTGGGGAGATGTGCCCATGCCACTGACAGAGACCGTAACAGCGAACAGAGAAGTTGTCAGAGTGCCTGCAGCTGAGGTGTACACCCAGATTCTTACTGACCTTTTGGAGGCAGAGGCAGATCTTCCGGTTACTCCTTCTGAATATGGAAGAGCTACCAAAGGCGCTGCTCAGTTTTTGCTGTCTAAGGTTTATCTGACCCGGGGGTGGAACTTCAACAATTCTCTTGGGGGTAGCAATGCTGATTTTCAGGAAGCGCTGGAATGGGCAGACAAAGTAATTGCTGCTTATCCACTGGTTTCAGACTATAGCATGCTGTTTCCGGAGCGAAATACAAATCCTCTGAACCAATATAGCGGACCGCAGAACGCAGTCAACAGCGAAGTGGTATTTGCTGTCCAGTTTAATGAGGATAATCTGACCAATGGCTCTGATCAGGGTCAACCTGGAAATTATTATCACTCTATCTGGCCAGGTAATTCCGAGCTGGTGGGTAGTGTAGGACGAACAAGTGACTACAACAGGCACTTAGGACAAAATGTGCCGCAACCAGCCATGTACAGGTTGTATGATCCTCAAATGGACAGCAGGTATAGCCACAACTTCCTGAATGTCATCTATGCACTGACTCCCGTAAATAACTACGCATATAGTTTTACGGACCCGGGTTTAACGGTAAGTTATAATGTTGGTGATACGGTGGCCTACTGGACGCCATGGAATCAGCCAGCCACAGGTGCTGATCTTGGGTTTGACGAAGGAGGTACCAAGCCATACTCTGTGACAAATATTGATGATTATGTCAGCGGTCTTAGGCCTACTCGTCTTTCCAATGCTCATCCTACTACATGGAAGTTTTGGGAGCCAAATATCGAATATGGTGATGGCTATGGTACTTTCGACTATTCACTGTTCAGGTCGGCTGAAGCATATTTGATTGCTGCTGAAGCGATTGTTAAAGGTGCAACAGGCGGAACCCTTGGTGGAGCCGATGTTTATTACAACGCTATTGTAGATCGTGCAGTGGGAGCTGGAAATGATCCGATGTGTGCCCAGGTTCCTGAAGATATCAATGACTTCAATGTGGTTTCATACAGAGCCACTCCCGGAAATATTGATATTGACATGATCCTTGATGAACGAGCCAGAGAGTTAATGGGAGAGTTTACCCGGTGGTTTGATCTGAAAAGGACTGAGAAGTTGATTGACAGAGTGAGTAGAATGAACTTATGGGCTGCCAATGGCGGTGGATTAGATGAACATCATTTGTTGAGGCCTATTCCACAAGGTGAGATAGACAGGGCGTCAAACATAGTTCAGCAGAACCCGGAATATTAAGTTATCCGATTATCAATTGATAAAAGGAGAGGAAGTTCGCTTCTTCTCCTTTTTTTGATTCATTCAACGCTTGCTCACCCCAATGATATCAAAGCATACTTTATTTTTAAGAAGCCTTGATGGCCTTAAAAGACTATTTAGCCATGAAATTTAATATCGTCTTACATGTATTTTCAGCTTTACTGATCGCTCTGCTACTGCCCGGTTGCAATACTGAAGCAAAACAGGAATCAGATCATCTATCTATTGTTCAATCTTTTGCCTACGAGGACCTGTCAAGTTATCAGCGAGGTCTGCTTGATGGATTTATTGATAGCATGTTTCCCAGGGAGGTCTCATTAGACCAGGTGATGGGGGATGAAGTCAGTATCAGAAGTATCACCCGTTTGGCAATGGCTTTACTATTTCGAAATGAAAATAGCGACCGAGAAAATGCCATTAAAATTTTATGGTGGGTGCTACAACAGCAGCACCAGAATGAAAATGAAAAGATTTACGGAGCCTGGAAGACATCAGTGGTTAATGATAAACTGGACCACAACTGGCGTGAGTTTGTCGGATGTGATTTGATCATTATCTACCGCAACTACAAGGAGGTATTGCCTGCTGAATTGCTGGCCAAAATCAAAGATGGTCTGGTTCATGCAGCTATGGGCGCGATGAAAAGGGATGTTACGCCACAGTATACCAATATTTCTGTGATGAGCGCATTCCTCATGAATTATGTAGGGTCTGCATTTGACATTCAGGAGCTGAGCGAAGCGGGCATTCAAAAGGCCCATGACATCCATGCCCTTTTTCACAGGTATAACACTTTCAGTGAGTTTAACTCACCCACTTATGACGGTGTGTCTATGGTAGGGTTTGCCCTGTGGAGGGAGCTATCTCAAGGGGAGATGAAGTCCATGGGAATAAAGTTAGAGCAATCTTTATGGAAAGAAATTGCTGCCCACTACAATCCTACACTTAAAAATTTCTCCGGTCCTTATTTCAGAGCCTATGGAATGGACATAAATAAGTATGTTTCCATCACTGGCCTGTGGATAGCCATAGCTATGAATGATGAAACACTGGCACCACTACCAAAAGATGGAGGAGCCAAATACTTTGAAGTAAGCAACATTGCACCTATTTATCATCTCGGCTTATCTATTTCCGAACCTACCTGGCAGGCGCTCAAAAGTCCGGTAAAACCCAGGTTTCTGGATCAGCGAATTCCCAACAATATTTTTGCGGGGGATAGTGTGAAGCATGCAACCATTCAAATGAACCAAAATTGGATGATGGGTGGATTAGAGGGTAATCGCCGACCATGGAATCAGATTTATACCGGAACTATCCATTGGATGGGCAATGAGAGTGAAACGGAATGGTTGTTGGTTCCAGGTGATGGCAATACCAATGTTTCTGTCAGCGATACATCTATGCGTATTTTTACAGTTGAATCAGATCCGGGACTTTCTGGTGAACGAGAACTCAAACTGTATATATATTCCAGCGAAGCCTCAGAAGAGCATTTTTCCGGGGATATATGGAGATTAGGAAACATGCAATTCAATATTCATACAGATTTATCTTATAATTACGCTGAAATAATAAATCCTTCACCAAAAAACACCCAAAGTTCGATCAGTGAGTATTATTCAAGAGTAGCGGAGATTTCTTTTAAGATTCCTGAAAATTGGGAGGCTGACAACCCCTTAATAGAAATATTTCCTCGCTATGTGCCTACCCAAAACCCAGAATGAGCAATATCATTAGCATATCATCTTTTTGCTTTCGCATCCGCATTTCAGTATCAGGTTTATTCACTGAAATGCTTTTTACCAATAAGCTATCTGCTGCATATAGACCAGGTGCAAAGTTGGAAAGACAACTTTTGACTTTTTTTGTAAGAATCGATCAACAATGACCATTTAATAAATGAGACAACTATTTAATCATTTAAAGGCACCTCTTACAGGCATTACTTTCATCGTGCTCATTTCATGTTTTTCATGCAGTACTGTTGAAGAGCAGGGGAAAAGCACTTCACCGGTGGACCTGGTAGAACCTATGGTAGATGCGGCGAATTCCAGGTGGTTTTTCTTCAACTCCGCCACCAGACCATTCGGTATGGTCAATTTAAGCCCTGATATGGTGACCAGTGGCGCCTGGAATTCAGGATACCGATATAATCAGGATACCATTCGTGCTTTTAGTCATGTCCACGCATGGCAATTATCCGGGATTCCGGTTTTTCCAACGGTAGGAGATTTTAAGGGCCATTTAGGCTCCGACGCTTATGGTTCCAGCTATTCACATGATGATGAGTTGGCAAAGCCCGGATATCACCAGATCCGGCTGAAAGACTACAATATCAATGCTGAATTAACCTCAACCACCAGGGTAGGTTTTCATAGATATACTTTCCCTGAGTCTGATCAAAGTAGCATTCTTTTTGATTTTTCAACCTTCCTGGGGCCTTGCGATACGGACAGTGCGTTTTTCAGGAAAGTTTCAGATACTGAAATCGAAGGATATGCTGTGATGGGGGCTACCCGAAGACGCCCCACTCCAGCCTGGGTATATTTCGTTGCTCAGTTAGATAAGCCATTTAAAGCACTTCATGCATGGAAAGGCGGCCAGCTGCTGGGAGAGACTGATGAATTAAAAGGAGAGCGCATTGGAGCTTACCTTACATTTAATACAGAAGCGAAGGAGGTCAGGCAAATGAAAGTGGCCATCTCCTATGTCAGCATTCCACAAGCGCGTCTCAACCTGGAAACGGAACTCCCTCATTGGGATTTTGATGGCACAGTGGCTGAATCGCAAGCGGTCTGGAATGAAATGCTGGACAGGATTGAGGTGGAAGGGGCAACAGAGACGGCCCAACGCAGGTTTTATACAGACCTTTGGCATGCATTGCAGGGGCGTAGGATCATCAGTGATGCCAATGGAAAGTACTGTGACCTGACAAGTGGCACGAAAAAGACCGGACAAATACCACTCGATGAAAATGGGAAGCCAACTTTCAATCATTATAACTCAGATAGCTTCTGGGGAGCACAATGGACTTTGAATACCCTGTGGCACCTGGTTTACCCTGAGGTCACTGAAGAATTTGTCAATTCCATGTTGTTGATGTACAAAGACGGTGGGTTGATCCCTCGAGGTCCTTCCGGTGGAAATTATACTTATGTAATGACAGGTGCATCATCTACACCTTTTATTGTAAGCGCGTATATGAAAGGCATTCGTGGCTTTGATGTGGAGCTGGCCTATGAGGGAATGAAAAAGAATCACATGCCCGGAGGGATGATGAGTAAGGCGGGTTATGAGCACAAGACCTTCACCGGAGGAGGCATTGAATACTATATTGAGCGGGGATATATCCCGCATCCTTTGCCTGGAAGACCGACCGGTTTTCACCAGGACGGCTCTGCCCAAACATTGGAAAACGCCTATCAGGACTGGACACTGGCTCAGCTGGCTAAAACATTAGGTAAGCAGGACGATTACGAATACTTCATGAAACGCTCCACCAATTACCAGAATATCTGGTATCCTGAGAAGGGATGGATGTGGGTGAAGACCTTGGATGGAAAATGGGCAGAACCTTTTGATATCTTAAAGTATGACAACGGATGGGTTGAGGGGAATGCTGCTCAATATACCTGGTGGGTACCTCATGATATAGAAGGACTTGCAAAACTAATGGGTGGAAAAGACAGTATGGCCCATAAACTCAATCATTCTTTTGAACTGGCACAGCAACACGGATTTGTTTCTTCCAAGTCCCACGATACCGAACTCAGGGAGTCAGGCAGGAGAGTCTATATCAATTATGGTAACCAACCATCTATCCAGACAGCATTTGAATTTAACTATACAGACACTCCCTGGTTGACGCAATATTGGAGTAGGTTGGTGGCAGATAGCGTCTACAGTGGCATATCACCTCAGCAAGGGTATAGTGGAGATGAAGACCAGGGATTGATGGGGTCTTTGGCTGTATTGATGAAAATGGGCATCTTTACAGTAGACGGAGGAACTGCGGAAAGACCTGTCTATGAAATAGGTAGCCCAATCTTTGATAAGATTACCATTCATCTGAATAATGACTATTATGAAGGTGAAAAGTTTGTCATTGAGACCAAAAATAATTCAACTGATCACATGTATATTCAATCTGCCACGTTGAATGAACAGGCACTTTCCAAGCCGTGGTTTTACCACGACGAATTGATTAAGGGTGGGAAACTCGTCCTTGATATGGGCGGTGAGCCCAATAAACAATGGGGAATTCAATAAACTCAATTAACTATAAATATTAAATAAGTTCAGTATAAATGAAAAGAAGAAATTTCATTCAAAAGGGAAGTTCAGCTCTGGCAGGAGTAGCAGGTATATCAATTGTCCCTTCGACTGTATTCGGGAAATCTTTAGGACATGTAGCTCCAAGTGATAAAGTCAATCTGGCTTGCTGTGGCATTGGACACCGGGGAGCTGATATCGTCAAGGCCTTACACAATACCGGCTTGGCCAATGTGGTGGCGCTGTGTGATGTGGATATGCGTGGAGACCACACCTTAGAAATCATCAACCAGTTTCCCAAGGTACCCAGGTATCAGGATTTTAGGGTCATGTTCGATAGGATGCATGGTGAATTCGATGCCATTACCGTTGGAACACCTGATTTCTCCCACTTTCCGATCACGATGTTAGCCATGTCTATGGGCAAACATGTCTATGTAGAAAAGCCCATGGCAAGGACTTTCAATGAAGTGGAATTGATGATGGAAGGAGCAAAAAAATATAAGGTGGCTACCCAAATGGGGAATCAGGGTCATTCTGAAAGTAATTATTTTCAGTTCAAAGCCTGGACGGAAGCTGGTGTTATCAAAGACGTGACAGAGATTACCGCTCACATGAATGGTCGTCGACGTTGGCACGGATGGGATGTTGGCATAAATCAATTCCCAAAAGCTGAGCCTATCCCTCAGACCATGGACTGGGATACCTGGCTGATGACTGCTCATCAACATGAATACAACAAAGAAGCTTATCACCATGGACAATGGCGTTGCTGGTATGACTTTGGCATGGGAGCACTTGGAGACTGGGGAGCACACATTATAGACACGGCTCATGAATTCCTTGACCTTGGATTGCCGTATGAGGTGGATCCCATCAAAATAGAAGGACACAACACCTTCTTTTTCCCTATGGAATCTACGCTGGCTTTCAAGTTCCCGGCGCGTGGAGAAAAACCACCTGTCACCATCACCTGGTACGACGGTCAGAATAATATCCCTGCGGTTCCATCAGAGTATGGTGTTTCGGAACTGGATCCCAACATCCCGCCTCCAAGCGATGGTAAGCTGCAGCCTGCTAAGCTTAATCCAGGGAAAATCATATATGGCAAGGATCTAACGTTTAAAGGAGGTTCTCACGGGAGTACATTGTCCATCATCCCGATAGATAAGGCCAGAGATATGAAGTCCTCATTGCCCGAGGTGCCTAAAAGCCCATCAAATCATGCGGAAAATTTCCTGAAGGCCTGTAAGGGTGAGGAAAAATGCCGGTCTTCATTTGATGTGGCCGGTCCACTGAGTCAGGTATTTACTTTAGGAGTGATGGCTCAGCGATTGAATACAAAAATTGTATTTGACCGGGAGAAAAAACAGATCACCAATAATGCCCTGGCCAATGCATTGCTTTATGGTGAGGCCCCAAGAAAAGGCTGGGAAGAATTCTATACATTATAGTTCAAATTTTAATTCTTATGAAAATGGGAAAAGTCATGACATTGATCTTACAGGGAATGTGGTCTTTTAAGAAAATGATGCTGGCTTTTTCCATTTCACTTTTATTCAGTATTCAGGCATTGCCCTCAGGTGTAGCGGATGGTAATACAAAGAAGGAGTTGCTCTCTGAACTCATCAGACTAAATGATGAAAGGATTCCTGAAGTTCTTAGCCGACAATGGACTCAGAAGGGACATCGTTATTATGGTGCAGTTTATGACCATGACAGTGTCGTGTCGCCAGGGGCAACTTCGGGGCTGATCCAGTACCTGATGAGTGGTTACGTTTCAAAAGAGTCGAAATACTATAAGTCAAAAGAAATCCTCCAACACATGACAATGGCTGCTGAAGGCCTTGTCAATCTACAACATGAGGATGGCACCATTGATTTATTATCTACCAACTTTCATTCTACCCCGGATCTGGGATTTACCATCTATCCATTAGCTCTGTCGTATCAGATGATGCTTCAGCATGATGACCTTACGTATGGTCTATTTCCTGAAACCATCAAAAAGTACCTGCTAAATGCGGGTCGTGCACTTTCAGTTGGGGGGATTCATACTCCCAATCACAGGTGGGTTGTTTCCGGAGCTTTGGCTTGGCTTTATTCCTTCTTTCCTGATGAAGCTTACAGAAGCAGGGTAGACCAATGGCTGGCAGAGAAAATTGATATTGATCCGGACGGACAATATCACGAGCGAAGCACATCAGTATATACGCCCATAACGAACAGGAGTCTCCTCGCAATGGCGCAGAAAATGGGTTATACTGAACTATACGATGTCATCAAAAAAAACCTGGACATGACTTTTTACTTTGTACGTTCAACCGGTGAGATAGCTACGGAGTCGTCCAAGAGACAGGACAAGTATGTGCAGAGTGATATGTCAAACTATTACCTGGCCTACCACTATATGGCATTGAAGCTGAAAGACAGCCGATATGCCGGCATGGTGAAGTACATCGAAGAAACAGTTCCGGTAAGTCGTCTGAGCTATATGCTTCCCTATTTATTGACTGATCAGCGGTTGATGCAGCCCTTGCCAGACGCTACACCCCTGCCAACCCATTATCACAAGTATTTTAAATACTCGGATATGGCCAGGATCAGACGTGATGACGTAGACATGTCCATCATCACTGACAATCCCATTTTTCTAACTTACTTCAAGGGCGAGGCAGCGTTGGAGGCTGTCAGGCTTTCCTCGGCATTTTTTGGGAAAGGCCAATTTAGCGGTCAGCAAATGGAGAAGGTGGATGAAAATACCTACAAGCTGACCTCAACAATTTACGGTCCATATTATCAGCCACTTCCAAAGGAGAAGTTACCCAAAGAGGGTGAAGCCTGGGGACAGGTGCCCAGATCAGCGCGTGAACAATCGGAGATTCAAACACTCAATGTCACCATATATGTGACGGAAAATGACGGAAAAGCTACCGTAACTATTCAGGTTGATGGTCCCGAAAATTTACCTGTCACGCTGGAATTGGGTTTCCGTGAGGGTGGTGAATTAAGCAATGTCATGCCTAAACAAAGGATTGATCAGGCATATATGGCTGTGCCTGGTGAATTTGCAGCTTATAAGTATGGAGAAGATGAGATAAAAGTTGGTCCCGGTGTGGTGCATCACAACTGGACTCAGCTAAGGGGGGCATTACCCAAACTCCAGGCAGATTGTGTGTACTTTACCAATTACGCACCCTGTGAATTCAAGTTCACTTTAGAATAAATTGATTTAACTGATGACCTTAAGAGGGACAAAATTATAAGCATAAATAAAAGGAAGAATCCATGATGAAACCAAGCAGAAGAAGTTTTATAAAGAATGCCTCAGCCGCCACAGCTGGCGCATTTATAATCCCTGGACTGATGAGTAACGCACCTTCCAAAAGGCTCAATGTAGCCATCATTGGTGTTGGGGGACGAGGCCGGGCCAATTGGATGAGGTTGTATGACCAGAAAAAAGAAAAATGGAATGAGAATGTTGTGGCAGTTTGTGATGTGGATGACAACAGAGCTGCAGATGGTTATAATTTCATGCCCAAGGCCAAGCGCTACAAAGACTTCAGGGTCATGTTTGATGAGATGCACAAAAAAATTGATGCGGTGATGATTAGTACCCCTGATCATACACATTTCCCGGCAGCCATGGCGGCTATGGAGCTTGGAAAACATGTCATTGTCGAAAAACCGCTGGCACACAACATCTGGCAGTTACACACCCTTCAAAAGGCGGCTAAACATTATGGAATAGTCTCTCAGATGGCTAACCAGGGTCATGCTACCAATGGCATTCGTTTAGTGAAAGAATGGTATGAGGCCGGGTTGTTGGGCAATGTCACCGAGGTGATTGCCTGGTTTGAGGGCCCTAATTTTGGTCCCGACAAATATTTCAACAAACCTGATAGCTGGCCACCTAAAGAGCAACCCATACCAGGTTATTTTGACTGGGATCTATGGGTAGGACCGGCTGCTTATCGCCCGTACAACGGAGTGTATGCACCCAAAACATGGCGTAGCTGGTTTGATTTTGGCAATGGAGAATTAGGGGACTGGTGCTGCCATACCCTGGATGCTCCTTTCTGGTCGCTGGATCTGGGCATGCCGGATGTGGTGGAAGCCGAATTCAAAACCCCTGTAAAAGACACAGGATTCGTATCGGACCAGGCCATTATTCGGTGGGATTTTCCTGAGAGAGATGGAAAGAGTCCCGTCACCATGCGTTGGTATGAAGGTGGGTTGAAGCCTGAGCTAAAACCTCAATGGGGACTTGAAAAGCTCCCTAACAGTGGCATGATCATGGTTGGTGACAAGCATTCATTGATGACCGGCGCCAGACCAAATGACCCTAGACTTATCATGGATTATGAAGATTGGCGGGCATTTCAACCCAATCTCCCAGAGAAGACCATTCCGAGGACACATGAAGAAAATCCACAGCAGGAGTGGATAGATGCCATTAAGAACAATACCCTTCCGGGATCCAATTTCGACTATGCTACAAAGCTGGTAGAAATGGCCATGGTAGGTGTGCTTGCTCAACGATTCGACACCCGCATTGAGTATGATGCCAAAAACATGAAGGCAACAAATCATCCGGAGCTGGACGCTTATATCAAGGAGCCGGTGAGGGAAGGCTGGGCCTACGGTGAAAATCTCTGGTAAACTGTTGATTAATTTCCAATGATGCAGTCAGTTTTTTATCGGTGATTTATTCTATGCCTGACTGCTGAAGGATGGACGTTAAGGCAAGCAAGCACCTGCCTGATGTAATAAGGTGCTTTGGAAGGTGTGTGATCGCTAAAAATCAACTTATATACACATGAATAACACATGTTGGGTGTGGCTGTCAATACTCCTGCTGGGATGTGTCTCGGAGGATAGCAAAACAGATGATTGGTTAACGGTAAATGCTGAGGTCATTTATCCCAAAATAAGGATCTGGACAACTCCCGCTGCCAGTGAGGAAGCGAACGTTAATTCGCCCAGTTTACAGTGGCCGGCTGATAAAAAGGCTACTTACGATATCAGGCTGTCAACTTCCAGGGATTTTAGTACAGACCTTATTCAGGAGGAGGAGATTCCTTTTGCCATTTTTAATCCACACCAGCCGCTCAAGCCGGGTAAATGGTTTTGGCAGTACAGGGTAAAGGAGGGTGATTGGAATGAGATCGACTCGTTCATGATCACTGCAAGTACTCCGGAATTTGTGCCGCCTCCGTTCAGCACCCTATCAGCGAATATACCCCGGGAGCACCCTAGGGTACTGGTAAGAAAGACGGATTTAGAAGCATTTGTCGATAAAGCAAAAAACTATCTTGAAGCTGAAGCCATCATTAGGGAGGCCAGTGACTGGGTAGGAAAAAAACCACCAAAGGAGATTGCAGCGCTCCCAACTTATACGGGTAAAGATGATTTTGAAAATAAAAAGATTGCGTTGCTAGCCAGCAAATGGGTGGGATGGAACCTCTACAAAACGCTCGATCTACTCTCTCAGGCTTATATTTTATCAGGGGATCAGAAATTTTTCAACACGGCCAGGGAGTGGATGATGGAAGCGTCTTCATGGGATCCAAAAGGTCCTACACACACCAACAATTTCGGTGACTCAGGGGTTATGGCTGGCCTGGCACTGGGTGTGGATACTTTTTGGGATCTTTTGTCGGTGGGAGAGCGTCAGCAGATTATCAAACAGGTAGCTGAACGGGCAAATCATTTTTATGACCTTTGGATAAGTCAGGTGGAAAGCCGGTCGTCCTCAATGCATGTATGGCAGCATATCTTACACCGTATGTTCTATACGTCCCTTGCTTTGGTAGGAGAAGTGCCCGAAGCTGAAAAATGGCTGGAGTACATCTATGAAATATGGATTGCACAAGCTCCAAAAATGGGAGAACAGGATGGTGCGTGGTTCAATGGTACCGGATATTTCAGCATGAACACCCTCACACTTTATGAGGTGTCCGCTACCCTGAAAGAACTTTCCGACGTGGACTTTATGCAGTCAGACTGGTATCGGAATAACCCGCGATGGTTGATATATGCTTTCCCTCCCGGTTCGGTAGGGGATGGGTTTTGTAACAACGGGGACCGCCTGAGTCAGCCAGCTATCAACTATGCGGGTTACGCTGATGCGGCCAGCAGGGTGATTGGCGATCCATATGCCACATGGTATGCCAGTGAAGTTTCTAAAAACCTGGGACTGACAATAAATGATGATTATGAATTCAGATGGTTCAGGATTCAAAGGGGCTATCAATTTCCATTACCGGGAACTATTGAGAAATTTGACCTGCCTCAGGCGGCGGTATTTCCTGAGGTTGGGGTAGCCTATATGCATACCACTATTGAAGACCCTCGGAAAAACCTGATGCTTGCTGTTCGAAGCAGCCCATACGGTCCCATGGCTCATACCCATGCTGATCAGAATACTTTCAATATGGCCTATGGGGGCAAAAGACTCTTTTATAATTCAGGATACCGGCCTGCCATGGGCGACCCACATTTCCTGGGTTGGTATAAACATACTCAGGGGCATAATGGGATCTTAATTGACGGGAAGGGACAACCCTTTGATGCTGCTGCCTATGGGTGGTTGCCGCGTTTCCTGCACGGAAAAAGATTGTCTTATGTGGTAGGAGATGCTTCAAAAGCGTACTCTGGAATAAAAGAGGACAAACAAGATCACGGACTAAAGCATTTTAGACGCCATTACCTGATGTTACGGCCGGCTACCATCATCATATATGACGAGTTGGAAGCAGATCATGCTGCTGAGTGGAGCTGGCTTTTGCACAATGACCTCGGATTCGAAATCGAAGGAAATTCAGTTTCTGCACAAAATTCAGCGACCAAAGCCAAAGTCTCTTTTTATACGTCCACCCCTGTTGACTTCAAGCTAACCAATCAATTTTCTGTTCCGGTGGAAAACTGGACCAATAAAGTGGATGAGGACGGAGACACACTCACCTACGCTAACCAATGGCATTTTTCAGCTGTTTCTAAAGAAAAGGCTGAAAAGATGAGGTTTTTAACCATTTTTCAAATAAGCCCTGAAGGGAACTTTGAACCCGTGGTAATCCATGCCAGGGATTACTATAGCATTGGAGATTGGGAAATAAGGGCAGAGATGGATACCACCAGGACAGCGGGGATCTTCATTACACATATGGACGGGGCAGTGGCCTTTAGCTCTCGAGGGGCCTTGACAACAAAAGAAAAAGCATACAGTGAATTAAATTCGGGCAGCGCCAAGCTACTCGAAGACATCAATGGAAAGATGGTATTCCAGGAATCAAAAGATAGAATTCCCGCAGCCATACAAAGGGTTTTGGATGCTGGCAGGGGAATTGACCAGAAACAATTTTAAGGTAAATTCGGATTTCTAATGAATAGGAAACGATTTTTAAAGTGCTGTATGGCGGGAGCTGCAGTCCCATTTATTCCAACCGCTTTGTTTTCAAGTGAGCTACCAAATGTATTAATCCTGGGAGATTCTATATCCATTGGCTATACACTTTTTGTGCAGGAGTTGATGAAAGGCAGGGCAAATGTATATCGGCCGACATTTCCGGATGGTAAACCAGAAAACTGTGCCGGTACCACCAAGGGTGTGGAAAATATTGATCGATGGCTGGGAGATACTCAATGGGATGTGATCCATTTCAATTTTGGTTTACATGATCTTAAGCACGAAGATCCTGAAACAGGTAAGGCGACCAAAAACCCGAAAGATCCATACCAGGCTGATCTGAAAACATATAAGAAAAACCTGAAAACTATCCTGGGTAGACTGCAGCAGACAGAAGCTCAATTGATCTTTGCCACGACGACTCCCGTTCCAAATAAACTGGTCTCTCCACTCCGTGAACCCGAAACAGTTGTCAGATACAACAAGGCGGCTGTGAAGATCATGAAAAAAGCGCAGATACCGTTCAATGATTTATATGCCCTGACCCTGCCAAAGCTTACTGAGATCCAAAGGGAAAATAACGTCCATTTTGTAGAAGCGGGGAGTAAATTGATGGCCGAGAAGGTGGTGGAGGAGATTATTTCATTCCTTTAGACGCTGTTTTTATTGCTGAGTGCAAAGCTTTTCGCTGACCAACAGGACGTTTTAAATTATTAAATGTTTAATTTGACGCTTTGCTTAAGCTGCAAATTACAAACTCTCCAATGAATGCAGTAAAACTAGATGTTTCTTATAGCGCATCAAGGGACCATGATATTTGGCAGGACCTAAAGGCTGGGGTTCGGAGTGCTGTAGACAGAATATATGATGCTCATGGAGCTGCACTGATGGCGTATGGGCGGCAATTCACAGGAAACTCTAGTCTCATAGATGACTGTATTCAAGACTTGTTTATTGATCTATGGATTAAGCGGGATCGTCTGGGGGATACGACATCAATAAGGTTTTACCTTTTGAAATCACTCAAGCACAGGATACTCAGATCCTTAAAAAAGGAAGAAAAGAAGGCTTCGTTTGACTTATTGCATGACACTTTTCCGGAAAGATTTTCTTCGCAATCTGTAGAGGATAGTGGAGTTGATGAAGCCCGGCTGTTGGAACTCATCAATGGTCTTTCTTCGGTTCAAAGAGAGATTATCTTTCTTAAGTTCTTTAATGGTTTGTCATTTGATGAAATTGGAGAAGTGCTACAGTTGAATAAAAAGCAGATCTACAATGCGCTCGCCAAGGCAATGAATAAACTCAGAAGTTCAATCGTACTTTTTGTTGCCATTATATTTTGGATTTTATTGTAATTGACATAATAAATCGTCAATAAAATCAAAATACGTTTAATGTAATCTCAATATTCTTGCTTGAAATGTAAATGTTTAAAATTTTAATCACAAAGTGGAAGTAATTTTCAATGTCCGTGCATTATAGGGGTGTAAAGTAGAAACCCTTGAAAGCAGGCATAGAAAAATTTTCTGATTATCAGCTACAGGACTTCTTGAGTGATGAGTCATTCATTGACTGGGTCTGTAGTGATAAGCAATCCACAAACGTATGGTACCGAAGGTTGCAGGAGAGTCCAGAGCTGCAAAGTACCGCTGATCAGGCAGAAAAAATCATCCGAAAGCTTAATGTCTATGAATTCAAAGAAGATTCTCAAAGACTGGCAGCGCTTAAAAATAGCATTGACCAACGCTTAGATGTCTTAGGCATTAAGGATGAATTCGGAAGGTATGATAAGCTAATTGAAGAGCGTAAAAGACCTGTTGGATACATGGCAGTTGCAGCATGTATTGTGTTGCTTGTAACTTCATTCTTCATTTTCCCTATCTTGGAAGATAAAGAGGTTGTTGACACTCCTGAAAACCTCACTGAGCTCCGCAAAACAAGATATGGCAATAAGTTGACTGTCCACTTGAGTGACGGGTCTACTGTAAAACTCAACTCAGGAAGTCAAATACGGTATCAGAAATATTTCAGCGAGACGGAAAGGGTGATATACCTGGAAGGGGAAGCCTACTTTGAAGTAGCGAAAGATTCGCTAAGACCTTTCCGGGTTCATACGATCAATACGATTACACAGGCCATCGGTACTGCCTTCAATGTGAGGACAAGTGAAGACAGTTCTACCAGTGTTTCTTTGGTTGAAGGTAAGGTGGAGGTAAGAAATATTGGTCTGGGCGAGACTAAGTTATTAACCCAGGGTGAAATGGTGATCAGTGATAACCGCGGGCTCGGAGATGTAATGAAATACGGTTACCGGGATGTCGCATGGAAAGACGAAGTAATCATTTTCAACAGTGCATCCAGCGATTATGTATTCTCCACATTGGAAAAATGGTATGGTGTAACTTTTGATCTGGGTCAGGGATTTGACGAGAAATGGAACTACACTGGGAAATTTGACAATCAGTCCTTGCGCAATGTGCTGACCAGCATTGGTCATGCAGAAAATTTTGAATTTATCATACAGAATAAAAAAGTTGTAATTAAACCCAAAAAACCTCAATGAAAGATTACCCCGAATAAAAAACTGAAAGGTTTCCGGAAGCCGAAAACCTTTCGAATTGATTACGGTCATTTGGTCGTGGACGTAATCAAAAAAAGCGTTTAACAATTCAATCATTAAACATTGTAAATATATGAAATTAATTATACAACAACTTTTAAGCCTGATGAGGTGGACTTTCAAAATATGCCTAATACAAGCCCTGGTGGCCAGTTCTCTTCTGGCTAATGAAAGCAACGCCCAGGTGAAAAGTGTAAAGGATATCTATGTATCTCTTGACCTGAAAAATGCAAGATTATCTCAAGCATTTGAAGCAGTTGAAAAGCAAACTAACCTGACTTTTTCTTATGATAAAAAACTAGTCAGGACTACCGATCAACGAGTGGACTTTGTAGCAGCAAAAGTCTCAGTAGAAGAGTATTTGCTTTACATCTCAGAGACCTTTGATCTGGGGTTTAAACAAGTCAACAACATCATCAATGCCCAAAGAGTAGAAACGAATTCAACCGAAGGTCTTGAAGTGGTTATTGCGCAATCTTCTATTTCAGGAAAGATAACCGACGAGAAAGGCGAAGGATTGCCTGGAGCTACCGTCCTAGAAAAAGGCTCTACAAACGGAACCATTACAGATTTTGACGGAAATTTCAAATTGCAGGTAAGCCAGGGTGCTACCCTCCTGATTTCATTCGTCGGATATGAGTCCCGGGAGATATCCATTGGTGATCAGGATGTCATTAATGTTCAGCTTGACCTGGATGCTTCTCAGCTGGAAGAGGTAGTAGTTGTTGGATACGGTACGGTCAAGAAGAGTGACCTGACAGGTTCAATTGCTTCTATCAGATCGGAAGAGATCAAAGGATTACCAGTGAGGTCTATTGCTGAGTCGATTCAGGGAAGAGTGGCTGGTGTGATGGTCAACAAGAGTAGTGGAAGACCCGGTGCTGGATCGGAGATCATCATCAGAGGAGTTGGATCAATCAATGGATTGAGCCCTTTGTTTGTTGTAGACGGAGTGATCTCAGGAAACTCCCCAACGTTTAATCCCCGGGACGTTGAATCAATAGAGATTATCAAGGATGCAAGTGCGGCAGCCATCTACGGTGCTCAGGCTGCAGGAGGAGTGGTTTTGGTCACTACCAAGCGAGGGTCTTTCAACCAAAAAAACAAAATTGATTTCACAGCCAATACAGGTGTTAGACAGATCTCCAATTCATACAGGATGCTCGAAACAAATGATTATATCAGAGCCAGAAATGGAATTGGAGATGACTATGATTTGTGGGATGATCCGAATTTACCAAACACCAACTGGTTTGATGAATTATTCGAAACAGGTATTGAGCAATCCTACCTGCTCTCTTTCAGTGGAGGAAGTGAAAAAGTAAAATACTACCTGTCAAGTGGGTATGAGCGTGAGGAAGGAATTCAGAAAGGTAACTTTTGGGAGAGATACTCCATCCGTCTTAATGCAGATTATGCAGTAGCTAAGAACGTAACACTGGGCCATCAACTTTACCTGGCCAAAGTACAGCAAGACCCATATACCTTGTCTGTTCCATGGAGATCATTGCCTTATATGGCAGTATACAATGAGGATGGCACTTTTGCTGCAGTTCCTCCCGTTGTTGAATTTTCTGGTGGAAACTCAGTAGCAGAGCTTGCATACAGACACTACAAGAGTCGGGACCTGGCAGTTAACAGCATTTTCTATGCGAATTGGGAGATCATCGAAGGATTAAACTTTAAAACAACAGCTTCCGGTTCTTTTGGCTCAGGATATGATGATAATTTCACCGAAGCAGATCTATTGAGACGTGCTCAAACAAATGAGAACTACAGCAAATCTTTAAATTATTCAGAGTCGTATATCCTGAATTCAACATTGACCTATGCCAGGGTATTTGGTCAAAAACATGACTTCAAAATCATGGCAGGGTATGAAGTCAGAAATTCACATAGTGCAGGTCTGAGTGCCCAGGCTTCAGGCTTTCCTGTGAGTGTGGCCGAGTCATTTGCATTGTCAACAAATAGCAACAAGTCAGCTAGCGGAGGACTATCCTATGGTAGCTTCTTGTCCCAATTCGGCAGGTTGAATTATAGCTATGACAACAAGTATATCTTAACTGCTAACATCAGAAGAGACGGATCTCCAAAATTTGGTCCTCAGAATAGATGGGGGGTATTCCCGTCAGTATCTGCAGGATGGAAAATCAATGAAGAGGGCTTTTTTAACTCAAGCTTTTTTGATTTGCTGAAACCACGTATCAGCTGGGGTATCCTAGGAAACGACAATGCGCTAAGCAATTTCATGTACCAGCCATCCTATCAGCAGGTAACCACACATAGTTTCGACGAGGTCAGCAGCATAGGTGGATTCAATTCCATTAAGGTAGTGAATGAAGCCATTAAGTGGGAAGAGATCCATTCTACAGATATTGGAATTGATATAGCGATCCTGGAAGGAAAGGTTACGGTGAATGCGGATTATTACTGGAGGAATACAAAGGACATGATCTACAATCTTTCTATTCCACTATCTTCAGGTATTGGAGGCGTAAATAGGAATCCAAGCCTGATGCCGGTAAATATCGGAAGCATTTTGAACAAGGGTTGGGAACTAAGCGCAAACTATCGAAATAAGCTTGGTGATCTGAATTTTTCAATTAGTGGTAACATTTCTCACAACGAGAATAAGGTACTGGATCTGGGATTACCTACTGCATATATCTATAGCGGAGGAGCCTGGCCACTGAGCTCAAATTCGAGCCCTTTCATCACAGAAAATGGCCAACCGGTTGGTCAGCTATATGGATTTATTGTTGATGGCATTATCCAGAGTCAGGCCGAAATTGATGGATTGAATCAGGCAGCTTCAGACTTTGCGGGGCAAACTGTATACTATAACCATCAGTATACCGGGCCCGGTGACCTCAGATACCGTGATCTGGATGGTGACGGTCGTATCACTGCAGAAGACAGAACGGTTATTGGAAATCCTTGGCCAAAACTTCAGTATGGATTTAACTTATCCATGGACTGGAGAGGTATTGACCTGAATGCAACAATTATAGGTATATCCGGACGGGATGTGATGAATGATGTAAAGGCTTTTCAGCAGAATTTTCAGCAGGATTTTCAGTCAACCTATGACATCTTTAATGCATCATTTTTCCTTGATAATGGCTTAACAGATCAGCCAAGATTGGGCTTGTACGATCCATCAGGATCTGGGGCATATATTGAAGATCCAAGTAAGAATTATCGAAACTACTCTTCCTATTTTGTTGAAGATGGATCTTACATGAAGATTAAGAATATCTCAATAGGTTATTCATTCCCAAGATCAATCCTTGATAAGGTTGGAATGGAAAATCTACGTATTTATATGTCCGGCCAAAACCTGTTCACATTCACCAAGTTTACGGGACTTGATCCTGAATTCTCCAACGATGTGAAAAATCATGGACAATATAATATATCTACCTACCCACAGACCAAGTTGATTTCATTCGGTCTGGAATTAGGGATATAAGTATTAAATGAAATTATAATTATTGAATTACGAGATATGAAATATTTTAATATAAGATATTGGATGCTGGGGATATTGATCTCAGGTATCACTTTCGGATGTCAGGATTACCTGGAACTGGATGACAATTCATCCATATCGGCAGGTTCTTTTCCTACTACCTTAGAGCATGTAGACCTTTTGGTTGCCTCTACTTATGGAGTACAGCATGATTGGGGTTTCCTGGGGCATTATTGGCATGGGTATGGCATTTATTGCTTTGACCATACGGTAGATTTCCAATGGAGAGGAACAGAGAGCTGGATTGGCATGAGTATCGGGATGGCCGAATTAGGGGATTCCAAATTAGTAAACGAATGGAGGGATCTCTATCGGGGAATATATTACTCTAACAGTGCGTTGGAAGGCATCAGGAATTATCGCAGTCTAGCTCCTGAATCCGAGCTTGATCGTCTGGATCAGTATGAGGGAGAAGTGCTTTTTATGCGAGGCTTCTATCTATGGCACCTGCAAGTGTTCTATGGTCAGCCGAACCTGGATGGTATGGGTGTGCCAGTGATCACAGAAGTACCTGTTGGACTGGAAAATATGTCTGTTCCCAGAGCTACTACCATGGAGACCTATCAGGCCATGATTGAGGATTTTAAGAATGCTTCCACATTACTGGATGGCCAAACAGATAATCATCGGGCTACAGAATGGTCTGCGAAAGCTGCTTTAGCCAAAGTGTATCTTTTCGCTGAGAAATATGATAGTGCTCAGATCTATCTGGAAGACTGTATCAACAACAGTGGTAAGTCACTGGTCTCATTTGACCATTACTACAACATGTTTAATGGAGATACGCAATATGAGTACAATTCAGAATCTTTTTATGAGGTTGGTAACCGGGCAGAGCCTGAGAAAACCAATAACAATGGTTCAAGAGTACAGAATACCGGATCTTCAGTCACCATTCTTTACACACCATTCTACATTGCTGAAAATAATGAGCGAAGTGCGATGGGTTATAGCAACCAGTATACGCATGATAAAAACATTGCTCGATTTGGCTATAACGACCCTGCTCCACTTACACAGATGGAAGAAGTAGCTGGAGAATGGAAACTGACGGATAGCTATGTGACTCAGCAGATGGATCGAAGAACCAATATGGGTATGCAGGCGGATGGTCCGGATCCTCGACTTTATGTATCCACTTTACAGCCGTTTTTTGATACGGTAAAAGTAGCAGGCGTGGAGCGTCCGGTAGCACAGGCAGAATTTGGTAAGTGGTGGGAATTATCTCCTACTACCGGACTCGATCCTAATACTTTTTACGGATGGCCACTAAGGAAAAATCAATTTTTAGGAGGTACCATCTGGGAAACCAGGGCTGTAGCCGGAGCCAATTTCTATTTCATTAGGCTGCCGGATATCTATCTGATGTATGCTGAAGTGATTCAGGATACAAATCCTACCCTGGCATTAGAGTATATCAATAAAGTTCACAGAAGAGCTTATGGATACGATCCTGATTCTCCATCACCAGTGGACTATGCGAGTTTGACCGCCGCAACTAAAGCACCGGCAGGAGATCACCTGGCTAACAATCCGCTTCTCTACGAGAGATGGGCTGAATTTTTTGGTGAGGCTAAATGGTGGGAAGATATACGTAGGCTAAGACTTGGTGATGAAGAATCTGCTTACTTTGAGTCAGTAGCAGCGGGTCGCCAAATTGTTTGGCGTGATGAGCATTATACCATGCCTATTCCTCCATTGGAGTTTGAATCAAACACCCATGACGGAATGAAGCAAAATCCAGGTTACTAACCCAGAATGATGACAATGGACGGGCTGGTCTTTAATGGACTAGCCCTTCATTGTTTTTTATCCAGCTAACTGTTTAATATATTTAAAAGTAAGAATGAAGGCTTTCAGGAAGCCATCATTGTAATGCATGCATCATTAATTTAACCCAGTGAACCCGCTTTTAAAAGTGCTCAAAGAGCCAGTTATTGCCGTTGGTATAATTGCCATGCTATTTAGCTCTTGCTCCTCAGAAGAAACGAAGCGTGTGGATACCTATAATTGGAGTGCCTACCTGGGTGGATCAGATAGGAATCATTACGCACCCCTGGATCAAATCAATAAGTACAATGTTGAGTCGTTAAGACCCGTATGGGAATATCATGCTGAAAAAAGTGACTCTTCTCGCATGGGTATTCTGGAGCACAACTCCCTGATCATTGACGGAGTTTTATACGGTGCATCAGCAACCCTTAAAATATTTGCCCTGGATGCTGAGACAGGAGAGGAGCAATGGAATTATGATTATCAGGCAGGGAACAAAAAACCAAGAAGACAAATTTCAAGAGGGCTTACATACTACGCTCAAGGATCAGATAAAAGAATTTACTATACTGCTGGCAGCGAATTGCTGGCATTAGATGCCAATACCGGTAAACCTTTAGTTTCATTTGGGAACAAAGGGAGAATAACGTTAAAACTCACCCTGGAGGAAATCGGAAAAAAATTCAATCTAAGGGCTTCTTCCCCGGGAGTGATTTATAATGATCTCTATATTCTTGGGTGCCAGGTGGGTGAAAGTCTTGGATCGCCTCCCGGAGATATTCAGGCTTATAATATCCATACCGGTGAATTAGCCTGGTCATTTCACACGATCCCCCGACCAGGAGAATATGGATATCATACTTGGCCGGAAGATGCCTGGAAGTACATTGGAGGTGCCAATGCCTGGTCAGGACTCAGCTTAGATACCGCGAGTGGAATAGTTTATGTGCCCACAGGTTCAGCAACTTTCGATTTTTATGGGGGCAATCGCTCAGGGGCAAATCTTTTTGCCAATAGCCTGATAGCGCTAAAGGCCAATACCGGGGAGCGGATCTGGCATTATCAGATTGTTCACCATGATTTGTGGGACAGAGATTTGCCTGCGCCGCCCAACCTGATCACATTAAACAGAAATGGAAGTCTGGTAGAAGCTGTTGCGCAAGTCACAAAGCACGGGTACATCTATGTTTTTGATCGGCATACCGGTAGACCGGTTTTTCCAATTGTAGAACAACCCGTACCGGTAGATACTGAACTTAATGGAGAAAAAATATGGCCTACACAGCCGATTCCTGTCAAACCACCTCCATTTACAAGGATGTCCTTTCAGGAACATGAGATTGGCAATTTGGACCCGGCATCCAAAGACAGCCTGGTGGATATCTGGAGAAGAGCCAGAAAAGATCACCTCTATTCTCCACCAACCAAAGAGGGTACGTTGGTCTTTCCAGGATTTACCGGAGGTGCTGAGTGGGGTGGAGCAGCGGTGGACCCCACGAAAGGCATCATGTATATCAATAGCAATGAAATGCCTAATGTGCTATACATGAAAGAGACCAATGAATTGAAAAATCAGGGGCTATCCGCAGGAGCCAGAATTTATCAGACTTACTGCGTTTCTTGTCACGGAACCGATATGGATGGAAAAGGTAACATTCCCCCTATTGTGGACTTGAATAGCAAGATGAATAGGAATCAACTTGATTCTCTTTTGATTCTGGGTAGAAACATGATGCCTACCTTTTCGCATCTTTCTGAGGAGCAGCGAGAGGCAGTGAGTAATTATTTACTCGGGCAAGAATCAGCAAGTGATGACATCCATCAGGTGAGCGAAAATGATAAGGTGCTTTCACGCTATAACTTCACAGGGTATAATCGATTTGTTGATTGTTATGACAATCCGGTCATTGATCCTCCCTGGGGGCAATTGTCTGCCATTGACTTAAATAAAGGCGAGATCCTTTGGCAGGTTCCGCTGGGAGAGTTGGATGTGCTGACAGCCAAAGGGATACCAAAAACAGGAACAGAGAATCTTGGAGGACCTGTTGTGACCTCAGGTGGACTTGTATTTATCGCCGCAACAAAAGACGAGTATTTAAGAGCCTTTGATCAGGAATCCGGTGATGAGGTTTGGAAATATAAATTACCAGCAGCAGGTTATGCCACTCCCTCCACATACATGGTCAATGGAAAACAATTCCTGGTGATTGCCTGTGGGGGAGGCAGGATGGGCACAGTAAGAAGTGATCGATACATAGCTTTTTCCTTGCCGTAGTCAGAATCTGTTTTATGAACACAAAACTCTAATAGTATTATAAAAATGAGATTTATGAGATTTAAGGTGCTAACGTTCGCTTTTTTAGTCCTGGTACTATTCAGGACTGAGGCAGATGTAAAACCAGCACAAATATTCACATCCAACATGGTGCTTCAGCAAGGGATTGAGAACCGCATCTGGGGTTGGGCAGACAAAAGGGAAGCGATTGCTGTTGAGCTCAATGGGAAAATAGTAAAAACCAAAGCCGGTAAGGATGGTAAGTGGATTGTCAGACTGCCGGAAATGGATTATGGTGGCCCATATAAACTGACGATCTCTGGAAAAAATACTCTGGTTTATGAAAATGTGATGATTGGAGAGGTGTGGGTTTGTTCGGGCCAGTCAAACATGGGATGGACCGTAGCGAGTAGCAATAATGCCGATGAAGAGATTTCCAATGCTAACTTCCCAAACATTAGACTATTTACTGTGCCAAACAAGATATCCGCCCAACCTCTTGAGGATCTTGAGGGAGGTGAATGGGTAACCTGTTCTCCTGAGACTGTGGGACGTTTTTCAGCAGTGGGGTATTTTTTCGGGAGAAAACTGCACAAAGACCTCAATGTAGCTGTTGGGTTGATCAACAGCTCATGGGGAGGGACCGTCGCAGAAACCTGGATCAGCTCAGAAACCATCAGAGAAGACACGGATTTTTCCGACCAATGGGAGGAGCTCAAGACCATTGATTTTGGAGATTACGTCAGCGTCAAAAAGAAGGAGATCAGTGAAATGCTCGGTGAGTTTCCTGTAAAGGATGAAGGGGTTAACGAAGGATACAACCAGTTAAATTTCAATGATTCGAAATGGGAAACCATTAATGCACCGGGCAGGTGGGAAGTAAAGTACCCTAATGTGGATGGCATTGGATGGTATCGGCAATCCATACAGCTGACTAAAGAACAGACATTGGATGATGCACTACTTTATTTATCCAGGATTGATGATATGGACATCTGCTGGGTCAATGGGGTTGAGGTTGGGAAATCAAATTCTTATAGTGACTATCGCAACTACAATATCCCGGCTTCTGTACTTAGAGAAGGAGAAAATGTCATTGCGGTCAGGGTGCACGATACCGGTGGAGGTGGCGGTATGGTCGGTGATGGAGACGAGTTTTATCTCAAAGTGGGCGGAGAGAAAATAGTACTTGACAAAACATGGAAATTCAAGATATCCGAGGTCAATACGAGAAGTATATCCATAGGTCCCAATGCTTATCCCACACTGCTGTTCAATGGAATGATCAATCCCATTGTAGGATATGGGATCAAAGGAGCCATATGGTACCAGGGGGAGAGCAATGCGTCCAGAGGAAAACAGTATCAAAGGATATTCCCCAACCTGATCAAGGACTGGCGTACACACTGGGGCCTGGGGGACTTTTCGTTTCTCTGGGTCCAGCTGGCCAATTTTCAGCAGCCCGTCGACGTACCAGCCGAAAGTGAATGGGCAGAATTGCGTGAAGCTCAGACCATGACACTGAGCCTGCCCAATACAGGGATGGCTTCTGCCATTGATATAGGCGAGGCCAATGATATACACCCGAGGAATAAGCAGGATGTTGGTTCTAGACTGGCATTAAATGCGTTGAAGGTGAGCTATGGCAAAGACGTGGTTCATAGTGGGCCACTATTTAAGTCGATGGAAGTGGATGGAAGCCAGATAAAAATTTCATTCGACCACATAGGTTCCGGATTGATGGTGAAAGACAAGTATGGCTACGTCAATGGATTCTCCATTGCAGGGTCTGATGGAGTCTTTAAATGGGCAAAAGCTTATCTGGAAGACAATCAGGTTATTGTTTACAGTCCGGGGGTTAAAAGTCCTGTGCATGTTCGATACGGATGGGCTAACAATCCCGATGATTTAAACCTGTACAACAAGGAAGGACTTCCTGCCAATCCCTTTCGCACAGATCAACAGTAATTAATTTCTAAAGTTTCATAACCCAAAATGAAAAGCATTCATCATTTATTTTTTCTCTTTGTCCTTTTATTAGCAGGTATCCATACTCAACTGTTGGCTCAGCACGGCAATCGTCCACCCTATCAATATCCGGAGCAAAAAGAGGTTATGGCAACTCTTGGGGAGTGGCAGGACCTGAAATTCGGTCTTTTTATGCACTGGGGTACTTACAGTCAGTGGGGCATTGTAGAATCCTGGTCATTATGTCCTGAGGACCGGAATTTCACTTCGGTCAGACCGGATAGCCTGAGTTATTTTGAGTATGTAAAGGCCTATGAGAATCTTCAGACTACTTTCAATCCAGTCAAGTTCAATCCGGATAAGTGGGCCAAGGCCGCTGAATATGCCGGAATGAAATACGTGGTGTTTACCACCAAACACCACGACGGCTTCAATATGTTTGATACACAACAGTCAGACTATAAAATCACCAGTGAAAAAACCCCCTTCAGCAGCAACCCAAAAGCCAATGTGACCAAGGAAATTTTTGAAGCATTCAAAAAGCGGGATTTCATGACGGGAGCCTATTATTCCATTTCGGATTGGCATCATGATGATTTCTGGTGGGACTATTTCCCACCCTTTGATCGGCACATCAATTATTCGCCGGAAAAGTATCCGGAGAAATGGGAGCGGTTCAATGATTTTATCTACAACCAATTGGAAGAACTGGTGAATGGAGATTATGGTAAGCTGGGCATGTTGTGGTTTGACCTTTGCACAGCATCCCGGGAGAAGACTGTTGACTGGCCAAGGTTTGAAAAGATGATACGTGCCAATCAACCGGGTACCATGATGGTGGCACGTCATACCAATACGATCTATGAAAACTACCGGACACCTGAGCAAAGCATCCCTGACCATGCACTTGATTACCCCTGGGAAACCTGTATGACTATGGGGGAAAAGTGGTCCTACAAATCAGATGATCAATTTAAAACCACCTACGACCTGGTCCAGAAGCTTGTGCAGATTGTATCACGTGGAGGCAACTTTCTGTTGAATGTGGGGCCCGGACCAGATGGAGATTTTCATTCCGCCGCGTATCAAAGACTGAAAGAGATCGGTGACTGGATCCAGGTGAATGGTGAGGGCATATATGGTACTAAACCAGTAGCTCCTTTTCATGAGACAAAGCTGGTTTTTACTCAGAAGGATGAGAACGTCTATGCTTTTTATCTGCCTGAAGAGAATGAGAAGACGATACCCGCCAAAATATTCATTTCCTCAATGCAGCCAAAGCCAGGATCAAATGTCTATTTGCTTGGTCACAACAAGCCGCTACAATGGGAAAAGAATGGAACCGGCTTTGTGATTTCAGTTCCCCCGTCATTACAGAACAAGCCTAAAGGGCAATATGCCTGGGCATTTAAGTTTGGAATCTCGAGTTAACAACAGAAGATATTGAAGACCATATTTTGCTTGTTTATCCTGTGCCTTTTAGCGCTGTCAGCGGAGGCACAGGATCCTTTTAAACCATATTTAAACAATGCCAGCCCTGTCATAGTCAGGCAGCTGGATTCAGAGGTAGAGGATCATATCCGGTTAGATAAGCTGGTTTTCTTCTCAAATGTAGATGCTCGTGATGCTACAGATAGCACAATGATCTTTGCAGTGGTGGCCAGACCCAAAAAGCCCGGGAAGTATCCGGGTTTATTGGTGCTGCACGGAGGTGGTGGGAATGCCGAAATCGATAAGGTGAAAGCCTGGGCGGCCAAAGGATACGTGGCCCTGTCTATCGATGAGCCGGGAATCGCAAACCCGGAAAAAGTACCGTTTTCATCAGGTTCATGGAAGGACATTCCTTACGGGAAAGAGCGATTCACTGCCCAGCCGGATGTCCGTGCAAGTGTCCTGTTCAAAGGAGCTGTGGCAGCGATCCAGGCATTCTATTTATTACAGGATCAGCCAGATGTGATCCGTGAACGGATTGGTATTGTAGGGATCTCCTGGGGGGGCTATCTGACAACCCTGGTCAGTGGTTTCATGGGAGAGCAGGTCTATGCTTCTTATTCCGTATATGGCTCTGGGTTTTATGATGAAGGCTCTACCTTTCAAAAGCAGCTCAATGAAATGAATGAAGCAGATCGTAAAATCTGGCTCAAGTATCTGGATGCAGGTAGAAGGGCGAAAGGAATTAAAAATCCATTTTTTATTGCAGCAGCAGCCAATGACAATTGGTTCTATCCTCCCGCAGTGATGAAGACCATTAAGACGTCCAAGGGCCCGGTCAACCATGTTTTTTCACCCAATGACAGCCACAAGATACAGTTGCCAGGAGGAACATCCGAAAAGGATAAGATAGGCTGGACAGGCATGGAAGAATTGTATTTTGAGTATTACCTCAAAGGGATTGGGAAACCCTTTCCGGAGTTTGGAAAAGTCAGCCAGAAGATTAAGGATGAAAAGTTAATGATCTCATTTAACGTAGATGGAGGAGTAATAAATGAGGCGAAGGTATTTTATAGTATATCAGAGGCAACCTGGCCAAAAAGAACATGGAAGGAAGCGGAGGTAGTGAAAGATGGTGATGATTATTTGGTGAGTATTCCCCTGAAAGACGGCCCCATAGACTGGTTTGCAACCATTTCTGATGATCGGCCAGTAAGCGTTTCCACACATGTTAAACATATAAATAAGAATTAAATACACTCATGTTAAAACAATTGCTAGGTATTCTGGCGCTGTCAATCCTATTATTCACAGCCTGCGAACAAAAAAAGACACCAGTTAAGGAGGACCCCCTTTCACAACTTAGTGAATTTACACAACGAGGTGGTTTGCCCAATACGTTCTATAAGATCCAAAATCAAAGACAGGTAAAGATTGCCTATATTGGAGGGAGTATCACCCAGGCCAGCAATGGTTGGCGAGACCTGACCTTCAGTTGGTTTAGGCTCAATTTTCCCCAGACAGCCTTTTATCAGATCAATGCTGCCATTGGTGGCACCGGATCTGATTTGGGAGTGTTTCGCATGGAAAGAGATGTACTTCAGCATGAGCCAGACTTGATATTTATAGAATTCTCTGTCAACGACGGGGGGTCCAGGGAGAAAGTCCTGGCAGCGATGGAAGGTATCGTGAGGCAGGTAAGGAAAAACAATCCGAAAACAGATATTTGCTTTGTATACACTGCCGCCGAGATGCATGTCAGAGACCTGGTGGAAGGCAAATTAAGGGTGTCTGCTGCAGCTTCTGAAGAGTTGGCTGCACACTATCAAATACCCACCATTCATATGGGGATTGAAGTGGCCAGACTTTATCAGCAGGGGAAGCTGACCCTGGTGGCAGACCCTGAGGAGAATGCCAATACCATCGTGTTTACCAGGGACAAGACCCATCCCTTGTCGGAGTCCGGGCACCCGATTTACGGAGCAGTCGTCGCTAAATATTTAGAGGAAATGCGTAGTCAGCCTGCAGATGTGGAATACAGTCTGCCAGATCCCTATGTTGATTATCAATGGGAAGAGGCACAAATGGTGGAAGTCTCTGAGACACAATTGATTGGTGAGTGGAAGGAATTGCCAGATGAAAATGAAATTAAAAAAGGAGTCAGAGAATTTATGCCACATGTTTTTCAGGCAAGTCCTGGTGCTGTGATGAAATTTCGTTTTGATGGGAGTGTATTGGGCTTTTATGATGTGATAGGACCTAAAGTCAGTGTGATTGAGATTACCGTTGATGGCGAAAAACAGGAGAAGGTCCGGTTTGATCAATGGTGCAATAACTACCGGAAAACCAGCTTCTTTATCAAAGATCTGGAACCAGGATTACATTCAATTGAGATCAGGGTCCTGGACAAACAGCTTGACAAAGCAGAGATACTTAAAAAGAAAAATGTCACCATGGATGATCCCTCCAGATTTAATGGAAAATACTGGTTCCCGGCAAGCATCCTTGTGGTAGGGAAGATCATCAACTAAACACTATTACTCCAACATTTATTATGAAAAATAGATTAACCATTTTTCTGATTGGATATTTCATCCTTTTTACCAGTGTATATGCGGAAAAGGAGCCACTCCGGTATGAAAATGGAGAAGCAACCATCGAACTAAAAGATTACCTGGATCACCCTTTTTATTGGTGGCCAAAGACATTGCTCAGCTACCCCATCCGATTCGAACAATCTGTTGACCTCGATCAGTTAGTCTTGATCGACCAGGTTACAAATAAACAGGTTCCCTTCCAGTTAAGTGATGTATCAAATGAGCCCTCGGGGATATCCGGGGTGCTTCATTTGATCTCTGACCTGCCTTCCAATGGGGTTAAGAAATTCATTTTGAAGCAAGGAGAACCGGAAGCATTTACCCCTTTGAATGTATCTGCTGATGAGCATCTTCAGGTGGATACCGATGTGCTTTCTGTGCAGCTTCCATTAAAGTCAACCCAGGAAAACCTACCGGGTCCAATTGTTGCATTTAAACAAAAGGCAGGTGAATGGATGGGGAGATCCGTTTTTGAGCCGGGAGAGAGGGAGATCAGATCCCTGAAGTCTACAGTCGTAGACAAAGGACCTTTGTTTGTAAAAGTCATTGTTGACTATGAGTTTAACGATGGTGCGACATATCGTGCCGAGGTCAGATGTGTCAGGGGATATGAATTTGTGGAGATCAAAGAATGGATGGAAGGGTTTGAAGATGGGAAAGATACCTATTGGCGAATCTACTGGGATGGTTTTACCCCTACCCACCGTCAGGCGCCCAACCACCCCTGGACACCCTATAAAGGCGAAAATAAAGAACCTGGGTTCAATAGGTATACCTGGGAGCGTATCGATCAGATGCTGCTCGGCAATCATCATGGAGTCAGGGATTTTTCAAATCCTGAGGGAAAAATTCCTTTCGAGATAGGTATCTATGATACCTGGCCGGCTGAAGGAACTGTTTCTTCAAGTGTCTTCTGGGATGAGAATAGCGACCTTTCCATGGGAGCTTTTATTAAGAATACAGGTTTTTGGAATGACCGGGAGTTTGCCATTTGGCACCCTACCGGGAAACTGGCCATTAATTTCTATTATAAAGATGATGTGCTGAGCTATAAATATCCTGTATTCTCAGGCACCCGGTCTTCCACCATAAGCAGCTACAATCACCAGAAGGATATCCAATACATGGAGGATCTGGATGCCAAATACCGGAGGACACAACATCCCAAAGGTTTTAATTATGGGGTGAGGATCTCTCAATTGTCTTATAATACTTTTCTTCAAAACCGTTACAGCACCATCGATCTCAACAAGGTCAAAGACTGGCAGTTGGGGTATGACAAAAACCTAAAGCTGGCGCCCGTGGTTTTTGAAAAAAGCACCATTGAGACCATTGATGACCTGGAAAAACGGTTCATCTTCGGTAGCTATTCCAATGAGCTGGCGTTTAGCGGACCCTGCCAAAACAGTGGCTATAGCCCCGTACCAGCCAGATCTTTTTATGAGCATTATGTGCCTGCTTATAACAAGCTACTTCCCAAAATGAATGCGGAAGAAAGAAATCGGTTTGCGGCCATGTTTCAGCTCCATACTTATATGGCTGTGGGTGAAGAATATATGCCTATGAAGATCATGCTGAGTGGTCATCCTAATTTTTTAGCAGATGTAAAAGGTATCCCGGGCATGGCGGCCTTTCTATTTCCTGATCACCCTGATGCAGACGAATGGGCAAACTTATTTGAAAAGTATGTGGACCTGAATACCCACTATCATACCCGACCGGATGTGAAGTCGTGGGATGCGCTGGGTGGTCGATGGACGGAGAACCTGGGTACATATATCTGGGCATTCCTGAAGCCAACGATTAGGTCAAATTACCTGCTTCAATCCCACTATGACGGAAAAAACAGGTTAGCGAATGAGCAGACCCGAAACATGGGACGATATGTGTTAGGGACGCTTTCTGCTCCATATAATGGCGAATCACTTGAATACTATAATAAGGATGGTAAGCTTGATATGCACAGCTGGGGAGTAATCACTAAAGAGAAAGGACCGGCAAGAGTTCATCCACCCCAGGGGGCGCACGCTATGAGAAGGCAACCCCCCAATGTCTTCTGGAGGTTGGGGAAGGACCTGGAAAATTATGATCCGGTCCTGGCAGAGAATATTCAGTTTGTCTCCAAGCCCTATCACGATGGCATGGAGTCTTTGGGTAAGGAGGAGCCACCATTCAGCATTATTACAAAAACACCGAAGATAAATGAAGGAACTCCACCCGATTTTAAAAGTGCAAAATATACTGGTTATGGGATCATTCTGCGAGCTGCAGTAGGAACTCCAGATGAATTGAGTATTCATCTCTCCCAAATAGATCCTGGTCATAACTATCGGTGGGGTAAGATCGCCGACGGTGGCTGTGGGTCGATCTATTTCTATGCGGGAGGTAAATCATATTCCCACAATGGCAAGGAAGACAGTGGAGACAGAAGGCTGCAGGATACTGACCACATTACCAATTTTGGTGCTTATAAAGACGGAGCATTTAAAACGATTGGTCAAAACGTATTGAGCAGCCCTTTGTACGATCTCGGGACCGGTCAGTTTGCGGAGATCACCTCGTCGAAAGAAAGAGATTATTCCTGGCCGGAATACAATAGCCGGAGCATCATGCTGGTAGGAAGTGACTATTTCGTTACCTATGACGATGTGTTCAATGCACGGATAGGTACCCGGTTCAGCTGGTTCACACACATCAACGAAGACTTACCTGATATCCAGGTGATCAGGGGAAATGGTACGGGCCATGCCGGAGAAGGTTCTACAGCTAAGGTCTCTATCACCGGAAAAGAAAGCAAAGGCGTTTGGTTTGACAGTACCGACGACTTCATGGCACTGATCACCCATAAGGATGGGTTCAGCTCAGAACCATCAGATTTTGGAGGGATTGTGACTACACCTGAAGGGACAAAGGATTACCTTTTCAGAAGCGATAAGACAGTCACTGTAGATCAGGAGGGTATCAAATTTAAAGGTACTGCTGGCTTTATCAGAAAACTGAAAGGAGGAGAAGAATGGAACCTGTTTCATGGTCAATATATCGGTAATGATCTGGTCACTATTACGGTGAGTCACGAAAATGCAGGGATCAGTGCATTGTATGCAGGAGGAACTGAGCTCAGCGGTCATTTTTATTCGCCTGAGAAAGCCCTGGTGACTTTTAGAGGTGATTTCCATAAGTCAGTGAAGGTTTTTATTGACGGAGTAGATAAAACTAAAAGAACAGGCAATGAGTTGGTTGTTGAATTCCCTGCAGGTCAACATATCTGGCAGCTGTCAAAGGGAGATCCCGTTCCTCCCAGGCCTGTCATTGCTGCTACCATCAATCAGGGCGGAAAGGTTAGCGTTGAAGTATCACCCGTTGCCGGGGCCTCAAAATATCAGTTTGAATACAGCATAGATCAGGGAAAAACCTGGAAGATGCTTCAGGAATCTAAACAACCTGCTGTTTTGGTGACACCTGAGTCCGATGAAGAGAAAGGTTATGTCAGGGTCTTTGCCAAGAATAAAACCCAAGAAAGTGAGGCATCCATCATTTACCCGCTTTATTTCACGGAGGAGCTACCCACCTATCCGGATGGATTGAAAGCGGATATCTTATCTGAAAATATTGAGTTGACCTGGGGTAAAGTGCTGGGATGTAAGGAGTACATCTTGTATCGCAGGAAGTCTGAGGATGAAGCGTTTGAGAAGGTCTATCAGGGCACTGAGACTGTGTTTAGTGAGATGCTTTCAGATGGATTATATGAATATGCGGTTTCTGCCATCAATGGAAATGGAGAGAGCAAGATGAGTAAATTCATTTCAACTGATCCCGACAGTTGGTTGAATTTTGAACCCTTCCTCGGAGAACCCTTTAGAAGAACCCGTAATTCCATAGGATATGATAAATCTGAAATGTATTATCCTGAATAGTAACAGGACTACTTATTATAATTTAGTATCATAATTTTGAATAAAGCACCGATAGTAGTGTTTGATTTAACAACCAAATTCCAGTTGTAATGAAGTTGATCCTTTATATCCTATTAGCCCTTTCTATTATTCAGGCCGAATGTTTAGATATTTATGTCGAACCATTTGGGAACGATGAAAATAAGGGAACAATAGATTCACCTCTTGCCAGTATTCAAGGAGCAAGGGACTTAATACGGGCACTTAAATTGAAGGGGGATTTACAGGAACCTGTTAATGTATTAATAGGACCGGGCACATATCTTATGGATGCTACATTGAATTTTGATATTCAGGATAGTGGCAGCGAGGAGTTCCCAATTACTTACAAATCCCGAACCAGTGAAAAACCAGTGTTCATTGGTGGTTTGATCATCAATGAATGGGAAGAAATAGAAGATGGTCTGTGGAGAGCTGATATTCCTCAGGTAAGAAAAGGTCTTTACTTTGAGCAACTGTATGTAAATGGTCAAAGAGCAGTACGAGCTAAATCTCCAAATAGGGGGTTTTATCATTTAGAAAGTGTGCAGGAGACTGTCATCAATAAAGGAGAAGGAAGAACTCCGGAGTTTGCTGTTCAGTCACTGAAAATTCCAATCGAAGCAGCCAATGAGATTGGATCTTTTAGAGATGTGGATTTTCAGGATGCCATTACAGTTCTGTATCACAAATGGGACAATACCCGAAAGAGAATTTCCTCCTTCAATGCTGATAGTTCTGTGATGTATTTTACAGGTAGGGGAATGAAGCCGTGGAATAAATTAGATGAGAAGACTACCTTTTATCTTGAGAATTATAAGGCAGGTCTGGACTCGGCAGGGGAATGGTTTTTAGAAAGGAATGGAGATTTGTATTATAAGCCTTTACCAGGAGAAGACCCAAATAAAACCAGCGCAGTGATTCCAATCCTGGATCAATTAATAACAGTGAATGGTGAAGATGAAAATGAAAGAGTTAGTCACCTAAGGTTTGAAAACATTGAGTTTCAGGGAACAGGGTACCGAATGCCTTTATTTGGAAATGAGCCTGAACAGGCTGCAGCGTCTGTTGATGCAGCTATTATGCTTAATTATGTCAATGATATAAAGTTTTTCAATTGTAGCATCACCCATACCGGGAATAGTGCTATTTGGTTTAAGGAAGGATGCATCAATTCCTCCATGGAGCAATGCTTTCTGTCAGATCTTGGTGCTGGTGGTGTAAAAATTGGTGCGATAAGGAAAAAAGATGAAAATACCTTGACACATGATTTAACCATTGATAACAATATCATTAAGTCCGGGGGGTATGTATTTCCATGTGCCGTTGGGGTCACGATCTTTCAGGCGAGCGATATCGAGGTGACTCATAATGAAATTGCTAATTTCCGATATTCAGGGGTATCTGTTGGATGGAACTGGGGATATGATCACAGCCCATCCAAAAGGAATACCATTGCTTTCAACCACATTCATCATTTGGGTTGGGGTGTACTGAGTGATATGGGAGGCGTTTATTGCCTGGGTAAATCAGAAGGTACATCTGTAAGTAACAATGTGATTCATCATGTTTACTCATACAGCTACGGTGGATGGGGGCTGTATACCGATGAGGGTTCAACAGGCATCACCATGGAAAATAACCTGGTCTATCAATGTAAAAACTCTGGTTTTCACCAGCATTATGGTAAAGAAAATTACATTCGAAACAACATTTTTGCCGGGAACATCAGAGGCCAATTGCAGGCAACACGTGTTGAAGGTCATATATCGTTCTACTTTACTAATAACATCGTTTGGTATAATACAGGCGAGCTATTGGTAAGCCGGTGGGATAAAATCAAACTGGTCTCTGACTATAATTGCTACTGGGATGATAGAGAGGGAAGGACAGTGACTTTTGGTGAAATGAGCTTCAATGAGTGGAAGTCCAAAGGGATGGATGCACATTCAATAGTTGCAAATCCTAAACTTGATCCGGATCAGGGTATATATTGGCCGATGAATAAATCAGTACTTAGGAAAATTGATTTTAAGGTTTTTGATCCAGGCAAAGCAGGTGTTTATGGCTCAGAAGCGTGGAAAATGAAAGCACAATTAGACCCTCAGATAGAAAAGGAGTTTGAGGAAATGATCCTCATTAAAGAGCAAGAAGGGAATAGGTAAGTATTGTAAAGGATGGCTATTGAGACAGAAAAAGGAAAAATTACAGTAGATTGGTCCGGTACATATCCAAAGATCATTAAACCTGAAAGCCAGCCTTATCGACAGATGATTATGAAAAAACAATTATTGGTTTACTTAATTATCCTGTGTTCGGCATTCGCCCAGGCGCAGGAAACTTATGTAATAAAGGAAGACATCTTTTATCGGTCAGAAAAAGATAAAAAGGATACATACATGGATGAGCGGTGTCGGCTGGATCTTTACTATCCGACATCTGTCGAGGAGTTCCCTACCATCATCTGGTTTCATGGGGGAGGGATCACCGGTGGCAACAAGCACCTGCCTGAAAGGCTGATGAATCAGAAAGTGGCTATTGTGGCTGTCAACTACCGACTCTCCCCAAAAGTGAAAGCCCCGGCATATATCGAAGATGCTGCTGCTGCCGTGGCCTGGGTCTTCAATCACATCGAAGAATTTGGAGGAGATCCGGACAAGATCTTTGTTTCGGGACATTCTGCAGGAGGTTACCTCGCTACAATGGTTGGCCTTGACAAAAGCTACTTGCAAAAACATGACATTGATGCCAATCGAATAGCAGGGTTGATCCCCTTTAGTGGCCACACCATTACCCATTTTACCATTAGAGGTGAGAGAGGGATCAAAGGAACACAACCGATTGTAGATGAATATGCCCCGTTGTTCCATGTGAGAAAAGATGCCCCTCCATTGTTATTGATCACCGGAGACCGTGAGCTGGAGATGCTGGGGAGATATGAAGAGAATGCCTACCTGATGCGGATGATGAAAGTTGTCGGTCATCCGGATACAAGATTGCTTGAGCTGGATGGCTATGGGCATGGGATGACGGAGCCGGCGTACCCGCTTTTGCTTAGTGAGGTGAAGAGGGTCCTTGATTTAAAAGGTCAATAGGTCATCTTTGGCTAGATTAGTCAGTCAGTATTTGAAATACCTATTGATGAGACCGAACCCAATTCCCATGAAGCACAATAAAATTTCCAGTATTTACAAAAGTCTTGTATGGATTGCATTTCTCTTTACATTTTCCTGTGGTCCTTCAAGTGATGAATCATTAGATATCATCCTGTGTATTGGCCAGTCCAACATGGCTGGGAGGGGCGCGATTGAGGATCAGGATACGCTAACACTGGAAAACGTCTATCTTTTCAATGCTGAGCAAGAATTTGAGCCTGCAAAAAACCCGATGAATAAGTACTCCACAGTGCGAAAAAATATGGGGATGCAGCGCCTCAGTCCGGCATGGACCTTTGGGATCAACTATCAGTCAATCAAAGGAGGTAAAGTAGGTCTGGTCGTCAATGCCCGCGGTGGGAGCAAGATCATGGAATGGCAGAAGGGCACCTCTTATTACAACGAAGCCATCATCCGGGCACTGCAGGCCCAAAAGCATGGCACGATCAAAGGGATCATCTGGCACCAGGGCGAAGGCGATCGGAATCAATCAGAACTATATCTCGACCGGTTTGATCAGATGATCTCTGACATGCGAAAGGACCTTGGCATACCGGACCTTCCGGTAGTCGTTGGAGAAGTAGGTGACTGGCGGGGAAACTCCGGACCGATCAATGAGGTAATCAGGAGTCTCGAAAAAGAAATTCCTTATGTGAAAGCCATTTCAGCTGATGGCCTGAACCACCTGGGAGATTCTACCCATTTTGATTCGGAGGCTCAAAGGACACTGGGGAAAGCATATGCTGAAGCTTTGGTAGCGCTTCAGGAAAATGCTGATTAGAAAAACTTGTTGAGCAGCAGAATAAATTGATAGAAGACGACTTTACAAGGGATTAAAAATACCAGCAGAGATATTATTAGCTTGACATGCAATAAATTCAAAAATGAATTGGTTTTCAACTTATTTCTTCAGAGGCACCGCAGGGAATTTGAACATCATATTTCTGTTGACTCGCTTTATATAACACGATCTACGCGACCATAAACATTATTTAGGAAGGGGATCACGGAATAATTTTGAAATCCTAAAAAAATCCCTCACATTAGGGGAGTATTTTGCCCATTTTACCCAAAAAATGAATTTTACTGGAAAATTCGGAAGCGATCATGATCTCGTAGCCCGGCTAAGGGATGGTGATGACGTTGCTTTTGAAAAACTGTACGGTAAGTACGCTGGTAAGATTTATCATATTAGTCGAAAGATGGGCCTTAATAATGAAGATGCCGAAGGTGTGGTTCAGGAAGTCTTTCTTCGCATCTGGCGCAACAGGTCCAACCTGGACAGCTCCCTTTCATTCAATGCTTATATCATTGCCATTGTCAGGTCTATAGTGCTGAAGCAATCGCGAAAACATGCACGGTTTGTTGCATTTCAGCACTATGCCATCCAGCATTTTCCGGGTGATACCAATGAGACCGAGGACTATGTCATCTTCACGGATCTGGATAAAAAGTCCTCGGAAGTCATCGAGCAATTACCCGTTAAACAAAAGCAGGTTTTTATGATGAAGAATTTTGAGCATCTTTCGGTGGAGGAGATCTCAGAGAAGCTAAACCTGTCCAAAAGAACAGTTGAAAATCAAATCTATCGGGCTACCAAACAGCTAAGAGAAACGCTCGTGGATCAAAAAATCCTCTCCAGCTCTATTGTGTTGATTTGCTTCTTTCTTTAATTCGTTCAGTGGTCATAAGACCCTGCCATGTTATTTCTTTACAAATTTGGTTTTGTAGAGTTGCCTTTTGATGTGCTTATCGGCCAGGAAGCTCATCTTAACCCCTGTAATATCCTTGCTCGTCACCTCTTCTGGCCTGGTCTTGCCTATACCTGAAGCATGCAGGTTAAATATACCAAATCCATCCAGCCTTACTGTATGGCCATCCTGCAGGAGCTCCGGTATCAGTTCAATCATAGCCTGGATCACCGCCACAATATCCACAGGGTGTAGGGTAGACCTTTGTGAGATGAGCGCACACAGCTTCCTGAGATCTGTGGACCTTCGATCCGTGAGCACAGGGTAGTACTTCGGGTTGCCGTCCTTGACCAGTCCCGGATTTTTCGTTCTTATCGTATATTTTACAGGCATTATTCAGGGGTTTAAAGGTTAATCAGATGTATAGCTGGCAGCTCAATAGCGCAATTGATTATTGGTCTTAGCGTACGTTTTACTTCAAGTCTGCCCATTTATCAGGCAGATCCTAACCAAACATAGTTAAAAAGATATATGTCTTTCATAAAATTAATATATATCTTTTTATATAATAATATATATCTAATAATAAATTAATATATATCATTATTTATCCGTATAACCAGACTTTACCCTTTTGATGCCCGACTATCAAGTGATAGTTGGCCTGATGTCTATGTTTGATTGGCTATAAAATTGAGTTAGCTTATATCTGGTTTTGTATGTTCGGTGAGTATCAAGGAAAACTTAGAATAAATCAAGCGCAAAACGGCACCAGTGTCTGTGGCTCAATCACACTCATTGCATTTGATAGGGTTTTGAATGCGTTTCCGAAGATTTCCAGGCCTATGATGCTGAAGGAGATCAGTGATCATAAGGAAACTTTTGCGAATAATGGTATAAAAGGAGTAAAGTAAATAAATTCACTACACAAATGTTGTGCGATATAACTCATAAAGTATAAATGTAATGTGGCATTGGTTTTGCCTTACAAGTAAAACAAGATGAGATTTCTCCTAATTCTAGCATTAATTGTAATTACGGGTCAGACTTTTGGACAGGTTGACCAGGAACTAGCTATTCAAAACGCTCTTAGCGCAAGAACTACAACTGAAATTGAAAACTTCAAGGGAAAGTATAGGTTTGTTAAAAAACATTGTGATTTGTTGAACTCAGGAATTGTTCAATCTAATTATCTACTTGCTAAGAAAAAAAAATTTGTAAGAACCGGATTACTTATACTTTCTTTTAACTCTGAAATTATCTATTCAGAAATCTTTGATTGGGACTTCAACAAGGAATTTACGGATTGGGAGCATAGAACTCTTAAAATATGGTCAAGGGAGGGGTTGAGCATTGATTCAATCAATCCGGAGCACCTAATTCGATTACCCTATCGAAGTACCTTTGGTTATGCTTGTGGTGCTGGTGCGGCAATGCCTAAGGAAGGACAGCTTATGATGAGTTACGTTGAAGACAAAAATGTCTCAGAACTAAAAGATTGGCTAAATAGTATTAATCCAGTTTTTCAAGGTTATGCCTACTTAGGGTTTTCACTACTGGAAGCGCGCGGGACTGAGATAAACAAATCGATTAAGGACAAGATGATTGAGCTTAAATTGAGTGATTTTCTTGTCTATTCATGCTCAGGTTGTACAGCATGGGAACCAACTCCATTCTTAGAACTGCTAACTGACGAGATGGTCAGTTATTTTATCAAGGACAACTTAGAATAAATCAAGCGCAAAACGGCACCAGTGTCTGTGGCTCACAGATACTCATGGCCTTTGAAACCAGCTGTTCGACATGTTCCATAGGGCATGTCGGACATGGAATAAAAAGGGATTTCCAAATCCCTGCTAGATAAACCATTCATATCTACCTTTTTATGCACACCTGTCTGATGGAAATGATTTAGATTTATCGTGATATAAGGCAGTTATGTTGCACAACCGCAACATAACCGAATGTTAGATTTCATTATCTTCTGGACGCAGAAACTTCAATACTTAGATAATTTTTATTGTAAGAGACGGAACGTGGAACTTTTGTCAAAATAAAATTGTTTTCAGCCGAACGGTGAACTTTCGCAATGCTTAAGCGGAGGCAGGGGCAGGAAACTAGTTTAAGCAGTCGGCGCAGGGACGGAAGCAATTGCAAAGTGAACCGAGATGGCTGAAAACCTCAGGCTTGTTAACTGGTAGGACCCGGGCGGTAATCTTACTTTTATTATCAAATCAAATTTCTGGAAAACTGAACGAACAATTCACGGCGGTGGGGGAAAATTGGCGGGCAGCTTGCGGGGAGCCGTGTTGCCGGAGGTTGGCCTTGAGGGAGGCGTGTGGTGAGTAGGCCGTGCACTTATTAAATTTTCCAAGGACTTTTTGTTTCATTTTTGGTCCTTCAAAAATGAAAGCCCCCCTGGCAAGGGTGGGAATTGAACAGCATAGGAATGTGCGAACAATACTGAACGAAAATCTAACAAGCGGTATAGTGAATGGCCATTAGTGCTACTGGCAAATTGTATCATAACTTGACCGCTTCAACTGCCTCTGTGCTGGTGATATCAGGATCTATTTATACTGTAGCCAGGAGATGTTGACTTGTGGTAAGCAGTAGTTTTCTGCTTATTGCAAAGCACGGCAGTTTCCGCTATCTTTCATTCTTATTGGACTGGGGGTGGCCACCCACTATACCTGGTCGTTATGCACAATAGTCTTCTGAACGTAGATGAAGCCAACCGAGGAACATATCAAAGAAATAGCTGAACTCCTGGATTGCGGTCAACTCTGTTTTTTCCACGAACCTACTGGAACCATCGAACACTATCCAGATCCAGACAATCCATATGTTGAACTTGAAGAGTGGCAAGAAACTTTGAACAACATCGAAGCCGATAGGGACAACTACTTAAAATTTGAGAAAATGGATTCCAGGCAAGGATTTCAACTTATGGAGGATTTTGCGAACTCTATTAACGACGACAACTTTCGAACTCGGTTATTTGAACAACTTTCTCAACGCAAACCTTTCAGTAAATTCAAGTGGGCAGTTGATAACTCAAAATATCGACAGGATTGGTTCGATTTCAAGGAACAGGCTAACATTGATTGGGTGCGTGAACAAATAGGCTAACAATGTCTAAATACTCTCTTAAAAATGGATGAATTTGGAAGAACTAAACTGCAAAATGCAGTAATTGATCAAAAAATTGATTTGGTCGTCAATCTGCTTAACTCAGGAACTGATATTAACATTCAAGATAAGAAAGGATGGACAGCATTACATTTCGCTTGCCAAAGCTATAATTTTCAAATCAATAAACTTTTAATCAACAAAGGTGCGGACGTGAACATTCAAGATTCGGATGGAAATAGTCCGCTCTTTCGGGCAACTTTTGAGTGTAAGAATAACTCAGGTGAACTAATTAGATTTTTAATTCAAAACGGAGCTAATCCAAATTTACAGAACAACCATGGTGTAAGCCCACTGAAACTAGCTGAACGAATAGCTAATTATGATGTTTTGCAATATTTTGATTGATGAAATGTGCATAACATTGGATAGAGCCGAATGGCCTAAAGCATTTCATAGCCACTTCATAGGAACATTACCGCTAAAACCTCTCTGGGAAAGTCTTATATTTCATTGCTTTTGAAGTAGCCAGGAGCATTCTTTTTCTAGATGCAGTAGGTGATTTCCCGTTGCATCTCACCGAGGTTTTAGCTAGTTTAGTTTTTTATTAGCACCGGGGGTGGCCACTCACCATACCTGGTCGTTGGCAATCATGAGGGAGCAACTGGAAAGAGATCTTGAATACATGAAGGACAGTCAATTAGACCTGACTGACTTTAACACTATCGAACGCAACTTGAAATTTCATTTGCGTTTTGAACTGGGTGATCCATTTGAGAACGGAACTCCCGAACGGGTTGAACAGGCTACAAACCGAGCAACTGAACTATTTGAAAATCATATTGAAGACTCTGAACTCTACATCCTAACTTATGATTTCGGAGATGACATGCTTGCCAGAACTCCATCATATTTATACGAACTACTTAACAAATCCGAACTCAAAAAAGAGGAGTATCAAGAAAGCCTGGCAACTCGATATTTCGTTGGTGAAGAGGTCGAACGGGAGAACGGACAACTGAACATTTACTACGGAAACAGAAAATCATTTGATTTCAAGTCCATATTTAACGGAATTGCGAATACAGAAATGGGATTCGATCCAACAATTCATCAAATGGTTTACTTTTTCCAGCCCAACACCAAACGCTGGTTTTGGATGTATGATGATCGAGGCTGCCTAATGTTCTCGAACGAACCAACAGATTTACTGAACAACTATCGAAAATTTGACAGTTGGATTGTAGAGGTTCAACGCCCAGAAATGGCCAAACAATTCGAATAACACGATTGCCAACAATTCGGTATGATGAATGGCCTTAAGTATTTCATAGCCACTTGTGAGGAACCTCACCGCTAAAACCTCTCTGGGAAAGCTTAATTTTTATTTGCTTTTGGAGCAGTCAGGAGCTTCATCTTCTGGATGCAGCAGGAATTTACCCGTTGCATCTCACCGAGGTTTTAGCTAGTTTAGATTTTTATAGGATCAGGGTGGCCACTCATCATACCTGGTCGTTACAGCGCATTGCCTTCTAAATGCATATCTATCCAGCACAATTTTGACTGAACGTAACTTTTAAGTTACCTTTGTCGTATGAACAAGATCCGAGAGGTCATTGCTTACAAACACTATTTTGAAGATTTCCTGAAAGGTCAAACAACGAAAGTTCAGGATAAGATTTTCAAAATAATTGAAGCAATTGAGACTTTGGAGCGCGTTCCCAGTAACTACTTGAAACATTTAACTGGAACTGATGGACTTTATGAAGCAAGGATTCAACTAGGATCAAACATTTGGAGAGTGTTCTGCTTTTTTGATGGCAATCAACTGGTGATTCTTCTGAACGGATTCCAAAAGAAGACACAGAAAACACCAAAGAAGGAAATCGAAAAAGCTGAACGATTAATGAGTGAATATTATCAAGACAAAGCGAACAAACATGGAAACTAAATCCTGGAAAACTATAAAAGATGAAGTTTACGGAAAGAAAGGAACTCCAAGACGAGATCAGCTTGAGCGTGAAGCTGAAGGTTTAAAAATCGGGTTGCTTTTGCGCCAGGCTCGTGAACATAAACATCTAACTCAACAACAACTTGGTGAACTGGTGGACAAGAAACGAACCTACATTTCAAGGGTTGAGAATGACGGAAGTAACCTAACGCTCAAAACTCTTTATGATATTGTGGAGAAGGGACTTGGGGGAAAAGTAACGATCAACATAGACGTATAAAAACAGCGCTGTAACATCGACTATAGTGCATGGCCTTGCGTAGTTCTTTGCAAAAGCCTGTAAGACTTGACCGCAAAACCTGCTCTGTGAAGGGTATGAAGTTATCTAAACGAACCTGCTCAGGAACTATTGACTTGTA